>VFQO010000133.1_pt1 | contig 92872 bp, 78 predicted proteins | sample 3512331 | NCBI WGS metagenome assembly VFQO01 (sample SAMN10412371, study PRJNA504923) | tailings metagenome | isolation source: Replicate 3 from Balatoc abandoned mine | place: Philippines: Itogon, Benguet | collected 2017-08-28 | reverse complement strand
CACTTTTATTATAATTTATTCACACAAAAAAGGAGCTGCCTTTATGAGACAGCCCGTTTCTTTTTAGGCAACGGGGTAAAAAATTCTTTTAGATAATAGGGCTCAAACTGAACCAAATGTTCAGAGGCTGACATTTCAATTTTTTGATACCCCAATTCAGCATATAGCGCAGCATGTGGCGCAAGGGGTTCCTTCAGGTATTTTACATGGGACCGATGCTCCCACAAGGTTTGAACTTTGGCAGCCCCATCTCCAAAATACCAAATATCATGGGTATGCTCCCAAGACTGCCAAGTAGTTTCGTCCAAGATCAACGCTTCAAAATCACTGACACGATCTCCAGTGGCAGCATCGTACAGCGCAGTGTATACCTCCATCCGCCGTGCATCGATCATGGGGGCTAATAATATAGGTTTTGTAAAGCTCGATGGCATGCTTTTTCGAGCACCGTGTGCCATGGCGGTTAGGCTATCGACAGCATACAGGGGGATGTCCAACCCAAAACATAGACCTTTGGCCGTGGATACCGCAATCCGCAATCCTGTGTACGATCCCGGCCCTTTGCCCACAATCACGCCGGAAAGATCAGAAAGCGTGAGATCGGCTAATCGAACGGCTTGATCAATTAAAAGAGTTAGCTTGGCGGAAGAGGTCCGTTCTTGTTGCATCGACAAGGAAATCAATACCTGATTTTCTTGCATCAACGTCACCGAACAACCACGTGTGGTGGCATCTAGAGCAAGGAAATAGCGCGGGGATTCAACTGACACGACTTATGGAAGTATTTTTCGGTACAAAGATACATCGGAAAGCACTCGAACTGCCTCCATCACCTCTGGATCTTTTTCGAAGGCCAGAAACTTCGCTGCTTTTTGGTAGTGGTACCGGCCCAGTATTTCTCTGGTCAATTCCGTCAAGATCACCTCTTTGTGTTTTTGCAAATCATTTTGTTTGGTTTGGGCGAATTTTTTCTCTAGCGATTTAAGTTCCTCCTGATACGCCACTCCCTCTTTTCCAGACAATTCAGCCCACTTGTACAATTGCTTTTCAGCGGCCGACTGGTAAGTGAACGATTGCATGACAAGCCATTGGACAAAATCCTCGTAAGGTGGGACAAATTGGCTACCCGGTATCTCTTTTGGATGGCGGTAAAAATAATGGGTGGCATAGTCAAAAACCTTCTTTTGCCGTATTAATTCCTGTAGAACCAACGGCTGAACTGGAGCTGGGGTAACCACATCCGGCGTGACACCTCCCCCATCGTAAACTGTCCGCCCTTTTTGGGTCTTGAATGCCACACGAAGCGAATCAGGAACTTTGGTGACTTCACCTGTTTCTGAACGCTGCCCGTAGTTAATCGCTTGAATACACCGCCCGGAAGGCGTATAGTATTTGGCGGTAGTGACCTTCAGCTTCGTATTAAACGACAAATCTCGGGTGGTTTGAACTAGCCCTTTCCCAAAGGATTGTTGGCCGATGATCACGGCCCGATCATAATCTTGCAAAGTTCCACTGACGATCTCCGAAGCCGAAGCACTACGTCCGTTGATCAATACGGCCAAAGGAATGTCCAAGTTCAAAGGATCATTGACAGCTTTATAAACCTTGTTCCATTCATCCAAACGACCTTTTGTTTCGACAATTACTTGGCCCTTCGGCAAGAAAAAATTACAAATATCTATGGCCATATTTAACAAACCACCTGGGTTCCCTCGGAGGTCCAAGATCAATTTTTTCATTCCTTGCGCAGCCAACTGCTCATAGGCGTCTTGAATCTCTCGGGCTGCGGTGGCGGAAAAATCAGTCAATTGAATATACCCCACGTCTGCCGTAACCATGCCAAAATGAGGTACATTAGGCGTTTTGACCACACCCCGGGTTACCTCAATTTGAATAGGCTTGGCTTGCCCATACCGTTGGATGGTTAATTTCACGCGGGAACCCGACTGACCTCGGACAAGCCGATTGACCTCCATTTCACTTCGGTTGGCCAACGAAACAGGCCCAATAGCCAAGACTTCATCGCCCACTTTGATCCCCGCGAGGTCAGCGGGTGACCCTTCAAAAACTTGGGAAATAAAGTATTTTTTTTGATAGTCCATGACCGAAGCACCAATACCATTGTATTTTCCTGTGGCCATGGTCCGAACTTCCTCAATATCATCCTCAGGATAAAAGTTCGTGTAGGGGTCCAATTCAGCCAACATGGCCTCTATTCCTTTCCGAATCAACCGGTTGGGATTGAGATCTTCTACATACAATGTATTCACTTCTTTGTAGAGAGAGGCAAAAATATCGAGGTTTCGTGCCATTTCGAAGTATCGATCGTCTGCACGGAAACCAACACCCAGCAAAATAATGCATGTGCCAACAACGAATAAGCTAATTTTTTTGATCATAGGAAACAAAGGTCGGGTGATCGAATAACGAGCAAAGTACAGACAGCGTTTCTAAAAGTAGGAGAAATTCTAAAAAAAACCGACCTTTGATTGAATATTCTCACATCCACTATGTCAATTGAATCTTGGGGAAAGGCACTGAGTCGTCAACCAATGGGCACGAAATTCGGAATCGTGTTTCTCGTCGCATGCTTGCAGGTAATCAACATCCACTTGTCCCCTTCCTTGTATTTATCTCAATTTCTCTTGGTTGCCACCAGTTTGGCTGGAGGGATGATAGAGCCCCAAAAAGGGTTTTGGTTGGCTTTTTTTCAAATGGGGGTTTTGTGGCTTGGGCATGTAGCCTATGAAGCGTTTGGTTGGTATCAAACGGTTCCTCAAGAAACTACATTTGCCACCTACACGGGATGGTTTAGTACGTTGGCTGGATCAGCTTTGGGCGCCTTCATTCGTCGCCTCTAGTAATTTGGTGAAGGCTTTCTTCATGCCTTTTTGGCATTCTTCAAAGGTAATCATCTCTTTTGCCACTAGGATAAATCCGAGATCAAGTGATTGCGGAAGAGGGGTCAAGGCCTTTTGTTTTCGATAGGCCTCGCGAAGAAGTCGTTTAATCCGATTACGGTCTACAGCTTTTTTAAATTTTTTTTTGGAGACCGTAAAAAGCACCCGAGAATTGGTTTCTTGGTTGGGCATGAAAATCACTTGGCAGGGATAAGCCAATAACGTTCCACCATCTGTTCGTTTTCGATCAAACAGACGCTCAATGGCTTTTTTTGAGGAAAGCCGCTCCGATTTGAGTAATGTTTCCCGCATAAACCTAATAGAAAAGCCACCGAAAAAGGTGGCTTTGTAAACTTTCGTATAGACAAGTCTTATTTATGAGTCTTCTCGTCGGATACGGTCAATTTCCATCTACCTCTTGCACGACGCGCTTTGAGGACACGGCGACCGCCCGGAGTAGCTGAACGCTCCCGGAAACCATGCTTGTTACGGCGCTTTCTATTCGATGGTTGGAATGTACGTTTCATTTGTATTGATTATTTTAGTGCCAAATTCCAAAAGGGATTGCAAAAATACTTATATTTTCTGAAAATGCAAAACCCACATCACATGCACTTTACATTTTTTTCGAACGATCCGATGTCGTCTTGGATTGAGGTTCGTTGGGAGATTCCGATAAATCATGCCACATCCTTTGAAATTCAGTGGCCCGCATGGAGACCAGGCCGATACGAGCTCCAGAATTTTAGTCAACAAGTCGGAAAAGTTTGGTTGGAGGACACCCCAGGCAACTTAACAAAAATCAGTAAGGACCGTTGGTTCATTTCCAACCTTCAGCCAGGCCCTGTCATCATTCGTTACCGGTATTACGCACGGGAAATCAATGCAGGGAGCAGTTTTATTGGTCCCGATTTTTGGTATCTCAACCCCATCAATTGTACGCCCTACATCCCCGAAAGACGCTCCGAACCCATCACGGTATTTTTTCCCGGTACTTCTCATTGCCAGTATGCGGGTGGGTTGCCCGCCAAGAAAATGGAGGACGGGTGGGTGCTTGAAGCCCAGGATTATGATCACTGGGTGGATTCACCTCTTCTGCTATCTCCCACCCTTCAACACCAAACCTACGTGGTTCAGGATATCCCATTCACCCTTTGGGTGGAGGGCAATTATACCCCAAATTGGGACCGACTCATCCCCGAATTCAAAGCCTTCACCGAACACCAAGTTGAACTTTTCGGGACATTTCCAGAGTCACAGTATCACTTTCTGCTTTGGGTAGTGGACTTCCCCTTTTACCATGGTGTAGAACACCGAAATAGCACGATGATGGTCTTGGGGCCTCCTGATCAAGACCCTGAAGAGTTCCGACGTGATGTACTGGGACTGGCCTCGCATGAGCTTTTCCATACCTGGAATGTCTGCAAAATAAGACCCAAAGAACTTCGTCCGTACGACTACAGCCAAGAGAACTATTTTAATACCTGTTTCATTGCCGAGGGAGTTACAACCTATTATGGAGATGAAATGCTCCGAAGATCGGGCGTATTTTCTGAGAAGGAGTATCGTCAAGAGCTCGAGACTATTTGCCGTCGGCATTTTGAAACAGCGGAGCCCGCCGAAATTTCGCTCTTGGACTCCTCCCTCGACTTATGGGTGGATGGATACAAAAAGGGGGTCCCCCACCGAAAAGTCTCGGTGTACCACAAAGGAGCCTTGGTCGCCATGCTACTGGATCAACTGATTCTTGAAAAAAGCCAGGGGACCGCCTCACTGGATACAGTCATGCAAGACCTTTGGAAGCAATTCGGTACGACAGAAATAGGATACACCTACCTAGACTACCAGACCATCGTAGAACACTATGTAGGAGAAGAAGCCACAATAGACTATTTTAATCGGTGGATTTCTGGGACAGAAAACCTGTGGGAAACTTGGCAATGGGTACTTGAAAAAAAAGGGTATCCAGCCATGGTAAAGAACCAAGAAGGCCGAATCAGTTGGGGGGAATAATAAGATGTAGGCAAGGAAGCTTGGGATTTAATCGATTTTTTTTTATTATCTTTGCGAATTATTTTTTTCAAGCAAATGATTCGCATTTGCTCATCAAACCTCTCTTAATTTTAGTATGCGTCGATTACGAATCCTGTATGTGGCCAACGAGATTGATCCGTTTTTAGAAGTTTCCAACATTGCCACGTTTCTCAGGAAACTTCCACAGGAAATGCAAGAAAGAGGGATGGAAATTCGTATTTTAATTCCTCGTTTTGGCGTGATCAACGAACGAAAAAATCGACTTCATGAGGTCGTTCGGTTATCAGGAATTAACATCACGGTGGGAGAAGATGAAAAGCCTTTGATTATCAAGGTAGCTTCAATTCCGGCAGCTAGGTTGCAGGTGTATTTCCTAGACAATGAGGACTATTTTCAAAGAAAGTCGGTATTCACCGACAAGAAAGGCGCTTTTCATGAAGACAACGACGAACGTGCGATCTTTTTCTGCAAAGGAGCTTTGGAAACTGTTCGGAAGCTCGGCTGGGCGCCTGACATCGTGCATTGCACCGACTGGATGACCGCCTTGATTCCGTTATATCTCAAAACGACCTACAAGAACGATCCTATTTTCAAAGATACAAAAACCGTCTTTACCCTGTACAACAATGTATTTGACCAAACGTTTTCAAAAGACATTGTTCCAAAGGCCAAAATGATGGATATTGAGGATAACATGCTGTCAAGCTTGGAAACGGCTGATTTCATGGGTTTCATCAAAATTGCCTGTGAATATTCGGATGTGGTGATCAATGCCAATGACCAAGCCACAACCGAACTCACCAGTCTTTTGGATGCTCAATCAAGCCGTCGAATCGATGCCTTCATTGAGGATGAGAACTTTGCCGATACCTTTTTTAATCTATACAACGAACTCGCCGTATAAGCGTACTTTATGCAAAAATTGACTTACTGGAGACAGGTCTTGGCTATTTTCCTGGTCTCTTGGTTCTCTTTCGGTTGTGAAGACCCACAAGACATTCGGTTTGACCTTGGTTTGGGTGGAAATTTAACTACTTTTTTTACCGATACCTTGTCGATCCAATTAAGTTCCACACAGCTGGACTCAGTGGTTACATCAGGAACCTCTGAGGTATTTTTGGGAGGGTATCAGGATCCACTTCTAGGTTATGTACAAGCCGACATGTACGTACAGCCTTACTTTCAACAATCGCAAATTCAAGCCAATACGCTGATTCCGTTTGATTTACCGGCCACGGCCACCATTGATTCAGCTTTTTTGGTTTTGAACTACAATGGCTATTTCCAAGGAGATTCATTGGACCGGGTTCAAGTGGAAGTATTTCAGTTGAATGAACCTGTTTCCCAAAGTCGGCGATACACACGCCATGATGTCATTCCAACACGCGGTTCTCGTTTAGCTAATTTCGAGATCAATCGTTCTTTGGTGGCAAACGCCAAAGGAGATACTTCGTTTTCTTTGATTCGGAAATTACCAGAATCCATTTTAACCCAGTTGCGAGCGACACTCGGGCAAACCACTTCGACCGATGTTTCTCAGTTTATCCAAGCTGTTCCGGGATTTGTGGTCAGGACGGTTGGGCAACCTAAAGGCATTTATTCGTTTCGGGTTGGCTCAGATGCTACCTCGAGTAATCTTCGTGTATTTTACCGACTTGCTGGAGAAACCACCGCTCGTGCCTTCACGTTTCCCTTCACAGGAGGACGTTTCACCCGGTACCAGACCAATCGCTCAGGTACAGGTTTACAAAACTTAGGAGTAGGAAACCCTCCCATTCCGGCAAGATTGACGCAAAATCGTGCTTTTTTTCAATCAGGAACGGGTATCAGTGCTGTCTTAGAAATTCCATCCATTCAATCGATTTTACGCCGAAGAGAAGCCGCTATTAACCGTGCCGACCTGATTATTTCGCTTGACTCGACCATTTTAGCTCCCCGGTTGGTTGCACCGTCTGTTATCGTATTGGCTGAACTGGATGACTCCTATCAAATAGCTAAAACCAGTAATTTTACGCCGATTCTAGTTCCGATCAACGCATTCAATCCAACCATCGGTTTCGGGGCCGTTTTATTGAATACAACCAAGAGCTATTCAGTAAACCTAACGCCCTACCTTCAACGACTCATTACCGAAGGAAAAACTCGTGTTCGGTTGGGTGTGGTACCTGGGGGCTTGACAGGTTCCTCGACCACGTCGGCAGTCATTAACCACAGCGGTGCCCGAAGGGCCGCTGTAAGGCAAGCCCAACTTCGAATGTATTACACTGTCTCCCAATAAAAAGCGCCTTATGGCGCTTTTTTTGTCTATACATGTCCGACAAAAAATAGTAATTTTAGGAGAAAGTAACTATTCCATAATTTTGGTTTTTTAGATTAACTCACTACATTTGAGGGTCACTATCAGCCATATATATTTTAAATTATTTAAAAAATATGGTTAAAATGGAATAGAAATAGCCTAATCATTTTTGTACTTTTCAAATAAAAACCATATGTGTGGAATTGTAGCCTATGTAGGCCATCGTCAGGCCGCCCCTTTAATTATCAAAGGATTAAAGCGATTGGAGTACCGTGGGTATGACAGTGCAGGTTTAGCGATTTGGTTGGCGGATCAAATCCAAGTATTTAAGAAAAAAGGCAAGGTTTCAGCACTAGAGGCCGAAATTGACGGAAAAAACACCCAATCAAGTATTGGTATTGGTCATACTCGTTGGGCCACGCATGGGGAACCCAATGATGTAAATGCCCACCCCCATGTGGCACAAGGAGGACGCCTTGCACTTATTCATAATGGGATCATCGAAAACTACGCTGCAATCAAGCAGGTTTTGTTAAACAAAGGGTATCAATTCAAAAGTCAAACCGATACCGAAGTATTGGTCAATTTTATTGAGGATATACAAAATACCACGCAATGTTCTACAGAGGAGGCCGTTCGGTTGGCACTTCAAGAAGTTGTGGGTGCCTACGCAATTGTTATTCTTGATAAACAACAACCCGATCAATTGATTGCGGCCCGAAAAGGCAGCCCCTTGGTGATTGGTGTTGGGGAAGGTGAGTATTTTTTTGCTTCGGATGCTACTCCTATTATCGAATACACAAAAGAAGTAATTTATTTGGATGACTTCGAAATTGCAGTGGCTAGAGAAGGTGAATTAACCATTCGCAATTTGGAAAACGAAGAAAAGAGTGCCTTGATCCATACCGTTGAACTTGAGCTTGAAGCTATCGAGAAGGGGGGATTCGACCACTTCATGCTAAAAGAAATTTTTGAACAGCCCAAATCGATCGCGGACTGTATGCGGGGTCGAATTCAGTCAGAGGATGCCTTGATTCAACTGGGTGGTTTACGCGATCATTTGGGTAAATTAGCGAAGGCCAAACGAATTGTTTTTGTGGCATGTGGAACCTCCTGGCATGCAGGTTTGGTGGGAGAATATTTGTTTGAGGAATTGGCACGTATCAACGTCGAAGTGGAGTACGCATCCGAGTTCCGGTACCGAAATCCCATCATCAAAGAAGGTGATATTGTTATTGCCATTTCTCAGTCTGGAGAAACTGCCGATACACTGGCCGCACTTGAACTCGCCAAAAGTCGGGGTGCCATTATCCTTGGCGTTTGCAACGTAGTTGGCTCGTCTATTGCACGGCTCACAGATGCCGGTGTTTATACGCACGCCGGACCCGAAATTGGGGTGGCCTCCACCAAAGCCTTCACTGCTCAAGTTACTGTGTTAACCCTAATGGCCATTGCCACGGCCCATAAAAAAGGGACGATTGGGGAAGATTTGTACCGTCGGTTGTTGATTGAATTGGAGACAATCCCGACCAAAGTAGAGAAAATTTTGGGACAAGCGGATCAAATTAAAGATATCTCCAAGCTCTTCACCTTCGCTTCCAATTTCATTTTCCTTGGCCGAGGATTAAATTTCCCCGTCGCACTAGAAGGTGCATTGAAGTTAAAAGAGATTTCGTACATCCATGCCGAGGGATATCCAGCAGCTGAGATGAAACACGGTCCCATTGCCCTCATTGACGAAGACATGCCCGTGGTTTTCATTGCCACTCGAGACAGTTCCTACGAAAAGGTAGTCTCGAATATTCAGGAGGTAAAAGCTCGAAAAGGACGCGTGATTGCTATTGTTTCGGAAGGTGATCAAGAGGTGAAAAAAATGGTCGATTTCACCATCGAAGTCCCCAATACGCACGAAATCCTCATACCCCTTCTGAGTGTCATTCCACTTCAACTTTTATCCTATTATATCGCAGTACTCCGCGGGCGCAACGTAGATCAACCCCGCAATTTAGCTAAATCGGTAACCGTGGAGTAACCCGGATCTCCCATAAAAGGAAGGCTGCCCTTTGAGTAAAGGAGCGGCCTTTTTTCATAAGGTAGTCTCCATAGCAGAGACTGGGACAAACTATATAACCCACTAACGTGTTTTCGCTCTCTTGGCCTTCAGTAAGTCGGTACAATCAGAAATGTCAAGTAGATCGTACCCGTCAAAAATAAAAACCAAAGAAACCCGAAAGACCAACGTTTGAGACGGTCATGGGCAGCATGATGAGTGGTCGACATGTTTTTCATTGAGTAAGAAGGAGTTTTTTAGGTAGGTTATAAAAATATTTTTACGAAAATAACCAACAAATTTGTCAGGATGTTTATGCATATTGTCTTAATTTCGAAATTTCGGACAATAAACTACCCAAAAACCCAATATGCTGCTGTATTCAGCTATTTTAATTTTTCTTTTTTCTTTATTACTCTACCTTGGTTCGGCAGCACGAAAGCCAATTGTACTTTTGTTGATGTCGTATTTGTGTTGGACAAGCTTGTTTACTCTCACCCTTCACTTCCAGTTTGGGAGTCCAAGTGTTCAACCTGCCACGCTCTTATTGATTCATTTTTCACCCCTTTATTTATTAATCTCCCCAAGTCTCTTTTTATACTTTCAGCAACTTGACCCAGAAAGAGGCTGGAAACGGATCGACGGATTGCATGGGATCATTCCTTTTCTTCAGCTAGTGGGAATTCTACCTTGGATTTTCAAACCTTGGTCGGAGAAAGAAAGTGAGATAGCTAAATTATTAGCCGATCCAGCCTATTTTGGAGAAATGGAGACCAACTGGTTGTGGGCTCCATCTGTTTATTTATTGATCCGAACTTACATGAATTTAACTTATGTCGGTCTGATCATTCATTGGTATCGAAAAAAACAACATCTTCTTCAGGGAAATCAACGGCGGTGGGTGCAGTTCCTGCTCGGATTGTTCACCATTCAAATGCTGGCATTTGCCTATTTTAATTTCATATTTACTTTTCAAGTGGATATTTTCAAAGCAAATCTGGTAAAATACACGCATTGGTATGGGCTAGCCTTGACCACCTTGGCTTTATTAGGTCTTTTCATTTTTCAAGACCAAGCAGCTAAAAAAATCCCCAAACCGAATAAAGCCACTCCGAGCCATCCGGGGTTAAAAGATCTGATTATCGAATGGTTTGACCAGGAGCGGCCGTATCGAGAAGAAGATTTTTCACTTCAACGAATGGCCGAATGTCTTCACCAACCCGTATATAAAATTCAGCAATGCTTAAAAGAGGATTTTGCCACGACCTTTTCGGAGTTCCGAAATCAACAACGGGTTCTTTATGCCCAAGTTTTACTAGAGGATGATACCCACCGTCATCTAAAAATTGAAACCATTGCACATATGGCGGGATTTAAAAATAGATCCACTTTCTATAAAGTATTTCGGGAGTATACCGGCCGCACACCCAGTGAGTTCCTGGGAAAAGTTAACGAAGAATAAAGTGCTGCTTGGTTTGTTGGGGACGTTTGAAGAGAATTCCCATCTCAAATACATCGATACTAACCGAAACCCTTGGATCTTGAATGATTTCAGACCAAGCCTGATCCATTTCCCTGGACCAATGAATATCATCCAGTATCAAGCAACCGTGAGGAGGCAAATGATTCAACAAATCCTGTACATACCGTATCGTTGGTTCATACCGGTGATTGGCATCCAGAAGTATCAAATCGAAAGGAGGCATCGAGTTTAACAGGGCTGGCAGAACATTGTCTAGGTTACCTTCAACAAAGTCGACCTCCAGGCCAAGGCGCTTCCAATTGGCAAGGGCTTTTTTGCCAATATTTGGGCACCCCTCAACCGAGACAACCTGGGCATGTCTGGCCAAATAACTGGTGGTTAGACCCAGAGATGATCCCAAGTCCAAAACTCGAGTGTACGAATAATGTTGAAGAATCCGGAGAATCCGTTGTACCCAAAAGGGTGACTTGGAGGAAAAACGGGCAATATCGGATACCTTTCTTAAACGCCCCGGGGTGCGATTCGAACCAGCCCCCAAATCCGTTACAGAAAGCGTGGAATGATCTTGTATCAACTCCCGACGCAGGCGTTCTATCTCCGGATCAAGCACCGGAGGGACAGTGGATTTCCAAACGTGTTGATAAAAATCAAAAACAAAAGGAGAATGAATACCATGGGCATTTTTTGCCTGAAACCAATACTGCAGGTAGGCTCGTACACGAGTCAAATTACCCATTGCTTAATTTAATCGATACGGAACAATCAGTGTAAAATCAGGAATACCCACCCGAACAAGTTGGCCATTGGAGATACGTTGCATGGTATAATAACCACCCATTTTACCAATTTCGGTTGATAAATTACAACCTGACACATAGGTATGTTGGTCACCTGGCTCTAAAGTAGGCTGAACACCGACAACCCCTTCGCCTTCAACTTCCCGAATCGTGGCATCTGAATCAACAATATGCCAAAATCTACGTAAAAGCTGAAGCGTATGCTCGCTTTGATTTTCTATGGTAATTTTGTAAGAAAATACAAAGTGATCCTGGAGAGGACTTGAATAAAATGATTGATATTCAGTCTCTACAGTTACTTTAACACCATGGGTGATGGAGGATACGGTTCTTGCAACCATGATTTATATGGGTAAGTGGTAAAACAACTCCAAGTTTTTCGGGATTGTTCTTACCAAAATTAGTTAAATTGTTTATAAAACAAAGAAATTGGTCAATATGTCCGTCAAAATTGAAAAAAGTTGGGGAAATCAATTGAGTGCTGAGTTCGACAAACCTTATTTTCAAACTCTCACTCAATTTGTACGGGACTCCTATCAAGAAGGTCCGTGTTATCCTCCGGGAAGCCAAATCTTTAATGCTTTCAATCGTTGCCCTTGGGATCAGGTTCGGGTGGTGATCTTGGGGCAAGATCCTTACCATGGCCCGGGGCAAGCGAATGGCCTTTGTTTTTCGGTTAACGATGGTGTAGCTATGCCACCTTCCCTGCTGAACATTTTCAAAGAGATCCAAGATGACCTTGGCATTCCCATTCCTGCTTCGGGAAATTTGGAGCGTTGGGCTGACCAAGGTGTCTTGCTGTTAAATTCAACCTTAACGGTCGCCCATGCTCAGCCCGGTTCACATCAAAGACGAGGCTGGGAGACTTTTACAGATGCTGTCATTCAACATATTAACGAAGAAAAGGAAAAAATCGTTTTTATGCTCTGGGGAAAATATGCACAAGACAAAGGACGTTTAATCGATATAAACAAACATTTTGTTTTGAAGGCGAAGCACCCTTCACCTTTATCTGCCAATTTTGGTGGATGGTTTGGGACCAAGCACTTTAGTCAAACGAACCATTACCTTCAAGCACACGGTTTTAACCCCATCCAGTGGTAATATGCGGTGGATCTTTTTATTCTTTTTGCCTTTCGTTGCATGGGGACAACCCGATATGGATACCACCAGTCGAGCGGTACCCACTATATCCTGGGACCCCCGAATCTCCTTGGTCGATAACAAACGGGTGACCGTCTGGGGAGTCAGCTCCGGGGTAATTTTTGGAAAAAAACGCCATCATGTTTCCTTGGGTTATTATTGGATGAACCTTAATTCCACCACCCGTTTGATCAACCTTCGTAAAGAAGAGGCCAAACTCATAAATCTAGATTACTATACAAAAACAGATCTTTTTTATTTTAATCTGATTTATTGGCCTAATGTCATCAATAGCCGCCGCTTTCGGTTGAGTACGCCGGTGGAAGTGGGTATCGGAGCCACCAACAATGAGGGAACTAGCCTGGTAAATGACCTTCAAATCTGGAGAAACAAGCAATTTTTCATACCTGTTCAGGCGGGGCTATACGCCGAATGGAAAGCTACTCGGTATGTTGGGTTTAGCATACAAGGGGGGTACCGCTACAGTTTATTCGAGCAGAACCTTTCCAAGGATTACAGTGGTCTTTATTACAACTTTGGTTATAATTTGTATACACTGCAGATGTATGAGGATTTCCGAAAATGGTACCTTAAACGACGGACTGTTCGACGACAAAAGACAACTCTTGAATAGCCATCCAGGCCATTAAACCGGGACCTATTTTCAGAGCATCTTCATCGATGTCAAAGGTGGGCGTATGGACTCCGGAAACAATTCCTTTTTCTTCATTTCGGACACCCAACCGGTAGAAACAAGCGTCCACAACCTGGGAATAATAAGCAAAATCTTCTCCTCCCATCCACAGATCCAAATCCACGATATTGTCAGAGCCAACATACGCAGCGGCCGCAGAGCGAAGTCGTCTTGTTAGTTCAGGATTATTCTTAAGAAACGGGTATCCCTTTACGATCGTTACCTCGCAACTACCTCCCATGGCCTCCGCCATTGTCTCGGCCATATGGGTTATTTTACGGAGTCCCTCCTCTCGCCATACTTCATCTAAACAACGGAACGTCCCTTCGATGGTGACTTCATTTGGAATGACGTTCGTCACACCATCGGCAATGAAGCGGCCAAAGGATAATACCGAAGGATTCGCAGGTCGTCTGTTCCGGGAAATAATCTGTTGCAAAGCGACGATGATGTGGGAGGCAATCAGGACAGGGTCAATTAATTGATCAGGCGCGGCACCATGTCCTCCCTTTCCTCGGACTGTCAGATAAATTTCATCCGTACTGGCCATGTACATTCCCTCGCGAAAACCAATTTTACCCACCGGTAATTGTGGCGCTACATGTTGACCCAGCATGCGGGACGGAGCTGGATTTTCAAGAACCCCTTCTTGAATTAAGATCGAAGCACCCCCCGGAGCTTTCTCTTCTGCTGGCTGGAAAATGAGTTTTACAGTACCCGAAAAGCTAGATTGAAATTCCGTCAATAATTTGGCGGTACCAAGCAACGAGGCTGTGTGTACATCATGGCCACAGGCATGCATAACACCCGGACTTTGCGAGGCATAAGATACCTCATTGCTTTCAAAAATGGGCAAGGCATCCATATCGGCTCGAAGCCCAAGCACGGCAGATTGGGGTTGATTCCCCTCGATCAAGACCACCACCCCTGTACCACCTACCCCCTCCTGTGGAGTAAGCCCCATGGATCGAAGCTCATTGGCAACAAAACGAGCTGTCTCAAACTCTTCAAAAGATAGTTCAGGATGAGCATGCAGATGCCTTCTCACGTGTTGAACATAGGGAAAAATCGCTTGACTGCGTTCTTGAAGTTCGTGTAACAATGCCATGAAAAGGAAAGAATGTACCTTGCAAAGGTACAGTGATTGCCTTTATTTTCCTATCAAGTCCTGAGCGATTCGAAACCCGGATAAGAAAGCGGCCTCCACATGCCCCTCTCCGAAACCGTCTCCGCCAAGATATAAACCTGGAAGTTCAGGATGCGTGAAAAAGGACTCTTCTCTTTTTTGGGTGGCTAAACTATACCGCCAACGATGAATAGCGGACTCGATGCAAGTTGCTTGGCCAAGCCAAGGAGCTGCACTGCTCAATAGCTCCGCCTTTACATCGTCCAAAGGTCGCTCGAAATTGGCTGCTGAATACGCTGGGTTCGCTTGAATCGTAACGGTGGGAATCGGAGAAATACCTTTTTGAAGATTATCCGCGATCCAACCAATAGGGCCTGTGGGCGGTTCCATTCCACCAGGAGATGGCAAGAGAGTGGACCGGTCCAATACAGCCATCACCGTAATACAGGGAGCATACTCAATGGACTTGAGCACCTCTTGATGCGGAATGCCCAATTGACTGGATTCCAACAACGTCAATGCCTGAGGAGCCGGAAATGTAAGTACCAAGGTATCGGCTACCCATGACCTACCAGACTCTGAAAAAGCTGTGTATTGGCCCGCATGGTACTCTATATTCACAATCCTCTCCTGCGTAATGACGGTCAATTGGGCGGCCAGTTTTTTAGGAATTGACGACATGCCTGCGTGGGCAATCAGACGAGGGTGCTCCGACTTGTAAAACCAAGGGCTCACCACACCTTCACTCAACCAAGTATCATTCCATTTGGTCCATTCGGCTGATCGTACTGAATAAAATTGGGCTCCGTGATCAGCCCGGCCCCCTTCTCCAAGTCGGCGAGTGGCCATTCTACCTCCTACCCCACGCCCTTTATCTACAACCGTTACTTCATATCCAGCCTCTTGGAGAAAAGTTGCCGCTGTTAAGCCTGCTAATCCCGCTCCCAAAACAATACATGATGCCATAAATAAATACTTCGTTACAATGGGTGAACTTCAAACAAGAAAAAATGTTTCCACTCCCACCAAGAATCCGTACTTTTAACTCACCAATTTTCTTCGTTCCACCATGATCTATTTTGTGATGGGTGTGTCTGGAAGCGGCAAGACCACCCTGGGTAAAGCGCTTGCCAAAGCACTCCGTATTCCCTTTTTGGATGCAGATGACTTTCATCCCATCGAAAACATTCAAAAAATGGCTAAGGGTATACCTCTTTCAGATACCGACCGCCAACCATGGCTTATGTCGTTGCACCAAGCGGCCTCTAGGTGGAAAGATCAGGCAGGAATTATTGCCTGCTCAGCGTTAAAAAAGCAATACCGAACCTTACTTTCCCAGGGTCTTCCCTGTCGATGGATATATTTAGATGGATCATTTGAGGAAATTAATCACCGGCTAGAAAAAAGGAAAGATCATTTCATGCCACCATCCCTTTTGAGATCCCAATTTCAAGCATTGGAAGTCCCCCAGTTAGCAATCAGAGTTCCCGTATCTTGGCCAATCCAAAAACAAATTGAGTACATCATGCAGCAATCAAACGTAAATTCATTTGGCCTAATGGGCCTTGGGGTCATGGGAACTAGCCTAGCTCGCAACCTAGCCCAAAAAGGAATTTCACTCTCTTTGTTTAACCGAGAAATCCCTGGCGTTGAAGAAGGAATAGTGGAGGACCGACTTCACCGATTTCCAGAATTACAAGTTGCTACTGGATTTACAGATATCCCTTCTTTCGTTGCCTCACTAGAAACACCTAGGAAGATTTTCCTGATGGTACCAGCCGGTGCCGCAACCGATGAGTTGCTAAAATCCATTTCTCCTTATCTTCAACCCGGCGATATTTTGATGGACGGCGGGAATACCTATTTTAAAGACACCAAAAGACGACAAGCTTGGTTTTCCAGTATGGGTATTCATTTTGTTGGCATCGGGGTGTCCGGAGGTGAAAAGGGCGCTCTCGAAGGCCCATCCATTATGCCCAGTGGCCCTTGGGAAGCTTACCTCCAAATTCAACCATTTTTGGATCAGATTGCCGCGAAAGATTTTGCCGGGAATCCTTGCTGCACCTACCTTGGGCCTGGGGCGGCTGGCCATTTTGTTAAGATGGTTCATAACGGCATCGAATATGCTGAAATGCAATTATTGGCTGAACTTTTTGGGGTACTTACCTACACCGCTGGCTGGAGCCAAGGGGAAATCGCGCAGCTCTTTGCCGAATGGACAAACACCGAAGCCAAAAGTTATTTACTCGAGATTACCACGCAAATTCTACAGTTTCAACAGCCCGACGGAAGCTATCTGTTACCGGAGATCCTGGATGAAGCAGGTAGCAAAGGTACTGGTGGCTGGACCACCCAGACAGCGGTGGAACTAGGTGTGCCCAGCACCATCATCACAGCTGCCTTAATGGCCCGATTTCAATCGTCATATCGAGAAAATCAGATCCATTGGCAAGAAGACATCAGCCCCAAAAAAGAGAAATTAGTGGATATTCAAGCACTATTTCATGCCTTTCAAGTAGCCCGCATCCTAAATCACCACCAAGGCTTCAGTTTGATTCGGGAGGCCCAACGGCAATATGGCTGGCAAATACCTTTTCAAGAATTAGCGAGAATTTGGACAAATGGCTGCATCATCCGTTCTCAGCTGATGGAAGACTTTTCGAATAAACTTCAGGATTTTGTTTTGGATATTCCTGAAACTAGAAACTATGTCCAACAACATTTGAAAGATGTAAGCAGCCTCATCGAATTAGGTCTTTCTGGACCGTTTCCATTACCCTGTTTTTCCGCGGCATATCAAGCCGCTGTTCAGGCCTTTTTTCATCCCCCAACCGCGCATCTGATTCAAGCCCAACGCGATTACTTTGGAGCCCATACCTACCAACGTCGCGATGATCCAAATCGAAACAAAATCCATACTAATTGGGAAACTTGAACCCACAAAAACCTATTTTCATGCGAAAAAACAAGTAGTTTGTGCCATTACTGCAAAAAAATCTCCAATCCTATATTAGGATCAATTACCTTTGAAATGAGTATGACAACTAGATGATTAAAAGTTTGCTTAATTTCTATAAATAAGTTTGATTCCTAGAAAGAAATCTCGTAGTGGTAAATTGTCCTGAAGGGAGCTGTTCATCAGCTCCTTTTTTTATTAAAGAATTGTCATTTACTTTACTCCATTCTTTTACTTTCCAACACCGAATTCAATGAAACCTGTGTTTTCTACTCTCCTCCTTTTATGTTTTTGTTTTTCTATTGAAAGCAAGGCCCAAGTAAACTGGATGACCATCGAGGAGGCGTTTGCCAAATCACAGGAAACCCCAAAAAAAATCTTTATTGATGTGTATACTGACTGGTGTGGATGGTGTAAGGTGATGGATAAAAATACTTTTTCACATCCTGAAGTTGCCTCCTATCTGAATACTCATTTTTATCCAGTTAAGCTAAACGCAGAAGGGAAGGCTCCTATTAAATTGGGAGAGCAAACATTTGAATTCAATGCGCAACAGGGTACGCATCAAATTGCAATCGCCTTACTCCAAGGCAAATTGAGTTATCCTACAGTTGTGTACTTGGATGAAAAATTCCAAATGATTCAACCTTTACCAGGCTACATGGATGCTCCGACGTTTCATCCAATTGTCACGTTCATTGGAGAGGATCATTACAAAAAAGAGCCGTTTGACCAATACAAAGCTCAAACATATCCTAGTTTATATCAAGAGTTAAAGAAAAAGTCGTCCCTAAAATAGAGACGACCTTTTGTTAGATTAAGACATTTCCAGTCATTTCGGAAGGAATGTCAATTTCCATGATCTTCAAGACCGTAGGCGCTACATCACCTAATTTTCCATGGGCTGGTGTCCCATGGTAGGCATCATCGACCACAATGAACGGCACCAAGTTTAGAGAGTGGGCCGTATTGACTGTCCGATCATCATTCAGCATGTAATCTGCATTTCCGTGATCGGCGATCACCAGAGAGGTATAGCCATGGGCTTTCCCTGTCTCGACAACCTCTTTTAAACAAGCATCTACAGTTTCCACAGCTGATTTTACAGCTTCGAAGACCCCTGTATGCCCAACCATATCCGGATTGGCAAAGTTTAAACACACAAAATCCACCGACTCCGCCTCTAAGTGCGGGACAAGATTCTTCACCAAGTCACGGGCCGACATATCGGGTTTCAAATCGTAGGTAGCCACATCTTTTGGGGAGGGCGATAAAAGCCTTGTTTCTCCGGCAAATGGCTCTTCACGCCCACCCGAGAAGAAGAACGTCACGTGGGGGTACTTCTCGGTTTCGGCCGTTCTAATTTGCGTTTTACCTGCATTGGCTATCACTTCACCGAGTGTCAGGGTGAGATTATCTTTGTCATAGATCACCTTGACATTCCGAAATGTCTCGTCGTAGTTGGTCAGGGTAACATAATACAAATCCAACGCTTTCATGTCTTGCTCTGGAAAATCTTGCTGGGTGAGCACCTCGGTGATTTCACGACCTCGGTCCGTCCGGAAATTAAAGCAAATCACCACATCGCCCGATTCGATTTGGGCTACTGGCTGACCACCCTTAGTCACTACGATGGGTTTTAAAAACTCATCAGTTACCTCTGCATCATACGAGGATTGGATCGCTTCTAAAATACCGTTTGACTCCACATACACTTCTCCTTTTCCTTTCACGAGGGCATCATAGGCCAGTCGAACCCGATCCCATCGCTTGTCGCGATCCATGGCAAAATACCGACCCGTCAGAGAGGCAATTTGAGCCCCTGTTTCATCCAAAGTAGGTTGCAAAGACGCAATGAAACCCTTTCCTGACTTCGGGTCACAATCCCGGCCGTCCATGAAAGCATGAATGTAGGTTTGGTCAATTCCCGCTGCATGGGCAAGTTTTAACATACCTGTGAGGTGGTTGATATGAGCATGAACCCCTCCATCGGAAACAAGACCTATAAAATGGACTTTTTTATGATTCTCCTTCGCATAGGCCAAGGCGTTCGTCCAAGTGGATTCGTTGGCAAACTGACCTTCCTCGAGGGCTACATTGATTTTTTCTAATTCTTGGTACACCACCCGGCCGGCCCCTAGGTTGGTATGGCCTACCTCCGAATTACCCATTTGGCCCGGAGGTAACCCCACGGCACGTCCGCAGGCTTCCAATGTACTATTCGGATATGTGGCCATTAAATGACGAAAATAAGGAACATCGGCAGCCTCTATGGCAGACCGCCATTCTTCTCCTGGCTTAGGCAAACCCCAACCATCTAAAATGACGAGGATAACTTTCTTATTCAAGGTTTTTGGTAATTTTGGTTCCGTTGACAAAGATACACTTTTTCCAAAGTTTGATGGAAATTAACCCAAATTTGAACCTTCCCTTATGCTACCTGACATAACTTGGCTACAAGATTATTCTTTGGATATCCGTCAAATTCGATCCTTTGGGGGAGGACTCATCAACCAGACCTTTCAAATCGACACCGAACAAGGCATCTACATAGGCCAACAGTTGAATACCCACGTCTTTCCATTTCCGGACCGGATCGCCACGAATGTCCGTACCGCAGCTAATTTTTTAGCCCATCATGACGAGGAATATCTTTTTTTGGCACCCATTCTGACAAAGGCTGGAAAGGATTGGTCGGTTTGGGATGGGAGATACTGGCGGCTCACGCCATTTGTGCCTCAATCATATACCGTGTCGGTGGTCGATTCTCCTTCCATGGCTTATGCGGCCGCACAAGGATTTGGGACGTTGACCCAAAAATTGGATGGACTGGAGCTCCAAACGCTTCAAGAAACCATCCCTCAGTTTCATTACCTGCCCCTTCGGATTGAACAAGCGCAAGAGGCGCTACGCGAGACGACGCAAGAAAGGCGACAACTGGCCAATTCGCTGGAAAAGCTTTTTGACAAGTACCGAGTGATCGGAGACCAATTTGATCGTTTTTGGCAACATGCGGATATCCCTCGCCGACTTTTGCACCACGACACCAAAATCAGCAATATCTTGTTTAAAGAGGGGACCGAGGATGTCTTGGCGGTATGCGATTTGGATACGTTGATGCCCGGTATCATTCTCTCGGACCTAGGCGACATGGTCCGGACATACGCCTGTAACCTAAACGAAGAAAGCACTGACTGGACACACCTTCAAATTCGACCTGACACCTATGCTGCTTTGCATCAAGGGTATGTACAACAACTGAATGATGTCTTGACCTCCACCGAACGGGAGGCCTTATTTTGGGCCGGACCTTGTTTGCTGTACATGCAGGCGGTTCGGTTTCTGGCCGATTACTGGATGGGAGATCCCTATTACAAAACCACCCACGCCCTGCATAACCTCCACCGGGCTCAAAATCAATTCATATTGCTACAGCAACTCATGGATCAACCAGGGTATTGGAGGGGGTTAATTTTGTCGTAATTGCCTGTATTTTTTTTGAAAATGATAGGTCATGGTCAGATTCCACATAAAATTTTGGTTGTTGGGGATATTGGATTTTAGGGTTTGATTTATCGTCCCTTGAAAACTAATTGGAAGTTTCACGTGCGAGATTCGGGCTGTACCAGATAGGTAGGTTCCCCGATTCCCGTCTATGTGTAGAAAAAAAAGAGATGGGAATACGCTGAGATGAAGTCCATGTCGATTCAATGGAAGGTGGGTAATCGATGAATTCAAAAATAATACTCGGCTGGCTTGAGGACCATGGGGCTGCAATCCATGACCTTCCAAATACATCGCACTCAATTCAAGATGAGGTGAAATCGTGTAATGTGGAACCACCTCAAAAGCTAAAAATCGAAGCATTTCGGTTATTTCTTTGCTTTTTCCGGAAATAATTTCATCCCGCCGGATCAACGAAAATGCTGGATGGGCTCCCGCACGAATACCCCACGTTGGTTTGTGAATGACACGGTACCTCAACCACCAAATTAACGACCCCTTGGATAGGTTGGGTACCAGCCGAATGTCCGGTTCAAAGCTAAGTTTTTCCTTTCGCCAAGCAAAGTTCATCATCGTGGCGGGACTATTTAATGAAAAGGTCGGAATAATCGAAAAGCCATTGGTGGTGATACCAATTGAGCCTGAAAAATGCAAGGTTGAGTCCTGACCACAGGCCGAATGCGAGATCGAAAGTAAACTTGCCGCAAGGCAAATCCAATAAATGTATTTCATCTACCCACAAATGTTAGAAAGTGAATCACAAAAATAGGAGGCTAATTTTCTTGAATTTGTACACAAATTACGGATTCAGATACCCATTTTACTTGATGGTTTGTACACATTCCTAAAAACCTGTAGTTTTCTTTAAATCAATATCCCTATGTTGAATTTTGAGACCATCCATCAATACAGTTCCTATTTTGGACAGTCCACTCTGCATCCATTAATCAATTGGATCGACTTATCCTTATCTACTCCAAAACAGCGAAAAACCATTCGGTTGAATTTTTATGGCATTTTTTTGAAAGAAACGCGCTGTGGGGATATTCGCTATGGGAATCAATGGTATGATTACGCCGAGGGAACCATGGTATTTATTGCTCCGAATCAGGTCTATCGATTAGAACCTGAGGGCGAATGGCATCAACCCTATGGAAAAGCCCTTGTCTTTCACCCTGACTTATTGAAGGGTACGCCCTTATCAAGGCACATGGGAGATTATACGTTTTTTCAATACCAATCTCATGAGGCCCTGCATCTGTCTGCGCGAGAGCGAGGGCAAATTCAACTATGTCTGGATCAGATCTTGATTGAGCTCAATCAGAATACGGATAAGTTTAGTAAAAAACTCATTGTTAATACGTTAGAGCTTTTACTAAACTACATTCATCGTTTTTATGACCGTCAGTTTTTGACACGTTCCCAAGCACAGATTGGCGGCCTCCTTCGGTTTGAAAGATTAGTCTTCGACTATTTCGAGCAATCCAAGACCCAGTCCCTTGGATTACCTTCCGTAGCCTTTTTTGCTGACCAGATGCACTTATCACCTAATTATTTAGGGGATATGGTGAAGCGAGATATTGGAATATCCGCCTCTGAATACATTCAACTCAAATTAATTGAACGAGCGAAGGATAAAATTCTTGATCCTGAGAAGTCGATCAGCGAGGTTGCTTATGAGCTGGGCTTTCGGTACCCACAACATTTTTCAAGATACTTCAAAGAGCGTGTGGGGGTTACACCCAAACAATTCAGAGAGAACGGATTAGATTCAAATGGAACCTACACCAATATAGGTACCTGATCCTAGCCGACTCAATGACCATACTTCAACACCAAGGCCAATTGGCCTGCATGATAAGCGGTATGCGACACAATTCGGCCAAGTGCTTGGGCTTTGGATTTCGTACCGAATTCCTGAGTCGAAATGAGTTCGGACCAGTCCTCCTCCGTTTGTTTTAAGATGGCATCAGAAAGTGATTTCGTGGCGTATTGATTTAATTCTTGTAGGCTAATTAAGTCCGTCCATTCTCCCGTATCTTTTTTCGAAATCACCGTTTTGGCGACAATTTGTACTTCTGGATTTCGAAATACGTTTTTAGCAAAAAGTAATTCAACCTCCAAAATATGGCGAACTAGGAAACCTGCGGAGTTAGGAGATTGACCATTCTTTTTGGTCAAATCATGTTCTGTCAATTGACTAAGCAAATTGGTGAAGCGCGTTCTAGCCTCACTCCATTCAGCAAAAAAGAGTTGCGTTAACATGATTGCAAGAAATTAAAAAAGTCTGAACCTCTCGATCCAGACTTTTTGTGTTACAAAAATAATATCAACCGTAGCCTCCCCGGAACTTATAGGAGCTAGACACTTTATCGATGGCCAAAATATAAGCGGCTAAACGAAGGGACACATTGTATTTTTGTGAAATGTCGAATACATTATGGAAAGCATCTTTCATGGCCCGGTCACACCGGCGATTGATCCGATCGAGGGTCCATTTGTATCCGATTCGGTTTTGAACCCACTCAAAATAAGAAACGGTCACCCCACCCGCATTGGCTAGGATATCCGGCACGACCATGATACCCTTCTCGTTGATAATATCGTCTGCTTTGGCAGAAGTAGGCCCATTGGCGCCCTCTACGATCAATTTAGCCTGAATTTTACCAGCATTATCCTTGGTAATTACATCCTCCTTGGCGGCAGGTACTAGGACATCGACTGGAAGGAATAACAGATCTTCTGCAGGAATTTTCTCGGCGCCGTCAAAGCCTTCCAACGTACCCCCGTTGCTGTTACGGTAGGCAATGGCCTTTTCGATGTCAATGCCCTTGTCGTTGTAATAAGCACCTGAAATGTCGGAGATACCATGAATGCTCACCCCTTTTTCGGCCAACAACTGGGCAGCATGAGAGCCCACATTTCCAAATCCTTGCACAGCGGCCGTGGCACGATACGGGTTGATTTTTAATTTGTCCATACCCGCTAAAGCCGAAACCATAACGCCCCGACCAGTGGCTTCCGTACGGCCCAGCGACCCACCCAAAACCAAGGGTTTTCCAGTCACAACTGCTTGGGTGGTCATGCCTTTGGCTTTGGAGTACTCGTCCATCAACCAAGCCATTTCCCGAGGACCCGTTCCCATGTCTGGAGCTGGGATGTCTTTATCAGGTCCAAAAATATCCAACATCGCTAAGGTGTAGGCGCGCATCAAACGCTCCATTTCACCTGCCGACATTTCACGGGGATTACAAGCGATTCCGCCTTTGGCACCACCATAGGGAATATCCACCACCGCACATTTCCATGTCATCCAGGCCGCCAAGGCGCGTACTTCATCTAATGTTACATCCGGGTCGAAGCGTATTCCCCCTTTTCCGGGGCCCAGAATCGTGGAGTGAATCACACGATATCCTTCGAAAACCTTCACTTGGCCGTTGTCCATGGTTACCGGAAGACCCACAATGACTTGGCGGGCAGGTACCTTAAGGATATGGTACATTTCATCACTAATACCTAAGATTTTGACTGCCGCATCAAAGCGCGACATCATGGACTCCAACGGATTTTCCTTGTCCTTAATGGGAGCGGGTTCTATGTACGTCATATGTTTATTATCTGGTCATGTCTGAATGAAAACGCAAACTTAGCCAAAAAGAATATATTCTTAAAATTGTGAAATTTAATACCTTCATAATCCTATTGCTAACTGTAAGCATTACCAAATTATATTTGGGCTATTTGGAAAGTAAACCTAACATTAATCCGTTTGCAAACCGATTGGAGGGGGAATATTTTTTTTGTTCAGGTAATTTACCATCGTTTAAAATTGTGCATCCCGAGGTAACTTGTATATTTGTGTCCGAACCGGGTTTAATAGTTGATGAACACCCTTATTTTGTGTTGCTATGAGTGAAACGACAGAGAAAAACAAACGGTATTCGGAAGCTGACTTGCAGGAATTTGAGCGTATCATCCACAGGAAGTTAGAAGACACCTACAACGAATTGAATTTTATTAAAGAGACCCTCAGTCGTCGAAATGACAACGGCACAGACAACACGGCAGTGGGGACTAAGACACTGGAAGATGGGGCGGATGTTCGGGAAAAAGAACAACTAAGCCAATCGGCTGCCCGGCTGCAGAAGTTTGCTTCCCAACTAGAAGCTGCTTTGATCCGAATCAAAAACGGCACGTATGGGGTTTGCAAAGACACCGGAGAGCTGATTCCAAAAGAAAGATTGCGTGCAGTACCGCATACCCAGCAAACCATCGAGGCGAAGCGCCGTCAAGGTTAATCGCATGGTCTGGTAGCGAAATATTTTCATTTTGTCGAAGAGCGCGTGATACCACGCGCTCTTTTTGTATTTTTAGGCACATCAACTGCCAAACTTGGCAAAACCGATCCAAAACTATATGAAAAAACGATTATTATCCTACTTCTTCGTGGGATGTTTGGGTCTGGCGATACCTGCGGTCTCTCAGGTACCCGACTCGTACTATTTCCCTCAAAACGTTCAGTACGACAAGTCCATTCCAACCCCTCAGCAGTTTTTGGGCTACCAAGTGGGAGAATGGCATACCAATCCATTGGAGACAGCTCAATACATGAAAAAATTGGCAGAACTGAGCCCCCGGATCTCCATAGAGACGTATGGTCGGTCGTTCGAAAACCGGGAATTATTGCTTTTGACCGTTACGGCTCCAGAAAATCATCAAAATTTGGAGAAAATTCGTCAGGATCACTTGAAGCTTACCGACGGCGATCAATCCAAAAACTTGAATTTGAACACCATGCCCCTGGTCCTTTGGATGGGCTATACCGTTCACGGAAATGAACAAAGTGGGGCCCACGCAGCTATCTTGGCTGCTTATTATTTGGCTGCTGCGCAAGGTCCAGAGATCGACAACCTCCTTAAAAATACTGTAATCCTTCTGGATCCCTGCATGAATCCCGATGGTTCCAATCGTTTTACCACTTGGGTAAATCAGAACAAAAGTAAAAATTTGGTAAGCGACCCCAACAGCCGTGAATTTAGAGAAACGTGGCCGGGCGGTCGTAGCAACCATTATTGGTTTGACCTAAACCGTGATTGGCTCTACCAACAGCTTCCTGAGTCCAAAGCTCGTCTCGCAAAATTCTATTCTTGGAGACCCAATATTTTGACCGACCACCACGAAATGGGTGGCAACTCGACATTCTTCTTCCAACCGGGTATTCCGTCTAGAACTCACCCAATGACACCCAAGAAAAACATTGAACTAACCAATAAGATTGGTGAATTCCATGCGGCAGGGCTTGATCAAGCGGGTTCGTTCTACTATACTCAAGAGAACTTCGATGACTTTTACTACGGAAAGGGATCTACCCTCCCCGATGCCAACGGAGCGGTAGGTATCCTATTTGAACAAGGATCTTCTCGCGGGCATTTGCAAGAAACCGTTAATGGTGATTTGTCTTTCCCTTTCACCATCCGGAATCAATTCATTGCCACGCAAACAACCATGAAGGCCGCTGTTTCCATGCGGGTAGAAATGCTGGAATACATGCGCTCATTTTATGCAGAAAAATCAAATGACCCCGTTAAAGCCTATGTATTTGGTGGTCAGGAGGATGCCGTCCGGACGTGGGAAATGATCAATATGTTGCAGCGGAATCAAATCGATGTGTATCGTTTGAGTAAAAATGAAAAAATTGATGGAATCGACTTCACCAAGGAGAATGCTTTTGTGGTGCCGATGAGTCAGGCGCAACATCGTTTAGTAAAGTCGATGTTTGAAAAGCGTACTACCTTCTCTGACTCAGCATTTTATGATGTTTCTGCCTGGACCATCCCCTTGTGTATGAATGTTCCCTACGCCGAGGCGAAAGTCCCTGTGGCTTTAGGAGAAAAAGTGAATACCAATGCTTTCCCAACCGGGGCCGTTATTGGTCAAAGCAATTTCTCTTATCTAATGGAGTGGGATGCCTATTTTGCACCAAGAGCCTTGTATGAGCTGTTGGCCAAAGGAATGCAAATCAAAGTGGCTACAGAGCCCTTCACCATGACGGTTCAAGGTAAATCAAAGGAGTTTGGATATGGAACCATTCAAATTCAAACCAAAGGCCAAGATGTTTCGGCTTTGCTTGAAACATTAGCCCGCCGAGATGCAGTAACTTTTTATGGAGTTACGACAGGTTTGACGATGCAAGGAATTGACCTTGGAAGTGAAAAATTCAGAAAAGTGGCACAACCCAAAGTTCTATTGGTTACAGGTCCTGGAGTAGACAACCTAGGTGCCGGAGAGGTTTGGCATTTGCTGGATCAGCGAATGAATATTCCTGTTACCATGGCGGATATCGATGCCGTGAATCGCCTGGATCTAACCAAATATACACATGTGGTTTTGGCTGAGGGACGATACAGCGAACTCTCGGAAGAACGCATCAAGCGTTTCCTCTCTGGGGGTGGAAATGTCATTGCCTTGGGCAGTGCGACAGAATGGATAGCCGCCAAAAAACTCATCCCATTGGCCTTGAAACCCGAGGTAGATAACGATGGCCCGGCGAAACGTCCATTTGCATCGCAAAGCTTATACGACGGCGCTATGGAAACGGCCGGAACGATTTTTGAAACCACACTGGACATCAGCAATCCGGTTGCGTATGGTTACAAACAAAGTAAACTGGCCATCTTCAAAATCAACAATATTGCGTTTGAAGACACCAAAAACCCATACAATACACCCCTAATTTTCACCAGTAATCCTTTGTTGGCTGGGTATGTACATCCCAAAAACGCCGCACGCTTTAAAAACAGTCCTGCCGTCGTAACCGGTCGTTCAGGTGCTGGCCGGGTCGTGGCGATCTCGGATAATCCTAATTTCCGTGCCTTTTGGTATGGAACCAATAAATTATTCTTGAACACCCTATTCTTCAGCCAAATTATTGGAGCTGGACGATTTGGTGAAGAATAAGTTTATTTGACCCAAATTCATAAAAAAGCTCGAGAGTTCTACCTCTCGAGCTTTTTTTATCCCCTTGAAATTTTATTGACTCGCGACAGAAACTCCTGAATTTTATCCACCGATATGGGTAACTCAGCCCCTCCTTTCATGTACACAATCCCTCCTTCCGACTTACTGTATCGATCCATGTGATGCAAATTGATCAAATAGGATTTATGGATTCTCAGAAAATACCCAGTAAAAGCTAATCCCTCCTCGAAGTTTTTAATCGACTTGCTGACAACCATCTTATTTCCCGCTTGCCGATGCACCTCGGAATACGAATTATCAGCTTTTACAAATAATATGTCCATAGGTTCTAAAAAGTGTAAAACGCTGCCTTCCGGCACAGCAATGGTAGGCATTTTTTGCTGATGCCAAATACTCTTTAAGGAGGCAAAACTAGCTTGTTGATAGGCTTTTTTCTGGATGACTCGATCCATTGCATCGCGCAAGTCTTGAGATGACAGCGGCTTTAGTAAATAATCCACCGCCGACATTTTAAGCGCCTCAATGGCGTAATGATCGTAAGCCGTGGTGAATACAATACTAAAATGAACTTGTTCATCCGGAAAAAACTCCAGGATCTCCAACCCTGAAAATTGAGGCATTTCGATATCCAAAAAAACGACATCGGGTTGTAGTTTGTGAATAAGCTTGACGCCCGAGGGCAAATCGTCGGCCATCCCGACAATGGTAACCTCCGGACAGGCTTCTTGCATGCGAGACTCCCAAAGGATCTGAGCCCGTTTTTCGTCTTCAATCAAGAGTGCTTTCATGGTGAAAATAAGGATAAGGAATGTGAATATGAACCCGAGTGCCAGGTTGAGGTAAATCCTCGATGTGTATTTGCAAGTGGTCTTGGTGGCTTAAGGCAATACGTTCCAAACTTGCTTGGGTAGCAAATGATTTATGTTTTCGACGACTAGATAACTGAATTTGAGCCGCCTTTTGACGTCCAATACCATTGTCCTCAATTTCAATTTTCAACAGATTTTCATGTCTTGTAAATCGCAAAAAAAGCCTCTTTTCTTTTAATGAATGCCCTAGCCCATGCAAAAGCGCATTCTCCACATAAGGCTGCAGGAGCATGGTGGGTAAAAATGTTTCCTCAGGGATCAAGGATTGCTCCACTTCAATGGCATAGGTGAAGTCTTTCAGTCGCACGCGTTGTAAATCGAGGTAGGTACGTTGCATAGCCAACTCTTCAGACAGAGAGATCACCGATTTATCTGTCATGTCCAAAATCATTCGAGTTAATTGAGAAAATTGCTGAAGGTAATTTTCCGCCAATTTATTTTCGTGAGTCGCGATAAACGACTGAATTGTATTCAACGCATTAAAGAAGAAATGAGGGTTCATTTGAGCTTTAATGAGCTGAATCCGACTTTCTTTCAATCGGTTCTCGAGATGTAGTTTATCCACAATCAACTGATTTGCCTCTGCTAGACGGCGTAACCGAATTCGATGAAAAAGGTAATACCCCAAAAATAGGAGAATCAAGCAGGTAAGCCATGTGATGGGATGCTTAAACCATGGCAGTGGTACGTGAAAGGTTCGAATTTCTCGGATATCGTCATCCACCTTAAACCGTACTTGGTAGTTTCCGGGAGCTAAAGCCGACAAGCGAACTTGATTGGCCTTGGGATCTAGATCCACCCAAGGGGCTTGATTTACTTGAAAAGCAACTTTACCACGCTGTCTTTGGAAGTCGATCAAGGAATAAGGAATTTCAACCAACTCTCCATCCAAGAGTGGCGTCTGTTTAGGTGGATGCACCAATAAGGTGGATTGTCGATTTTGGGAATGCCATTGCATGGGAAATCGGATGATCTGGTTTTTAACCAGACAATACATGTCGGATTGAAGAAGGACAAAATCAATCAATCGGTCGTGTACAGCGATCGACCGAACGACTTGCCAAGAGCCTTGGATCCATTCATAAATTTGTTGATCGGAGCTCGCAAATAATCGTCCCTCCATCACTTTAACTCGGTAAAATGGAGCTGGAAGTTCGGCTTGCTTCCGCCAACCTTGGACTTCACGACACCACATTTGATGATCCGTTGTGATAACCCAAACTTTATCTTGGTACCAAAATAAATACTGAACGAATATTTTTTTTCTTGAATCCCACCGAATTTCCCTGAGCTGATTTTTCCGAAGTCCAAACAATCCCATATTCCCTGCAAAATACAGATCGCCTGTTGCGGGGTCTTGGACGAGCCATTTCCCACGTACTTGACTGAGCCACTTTCCATCAAAATCAGATTGTTGGAGCTTTTTCCGTTCATTCCTACTTTTCCAAAAATTAAAATACCCAAAAAAGCCGGTAGCCGCGACTCCTACATTTCCATTCCCTAAATTCACTACATCTTTGGCAGCCATCGAAACAGACATGCGCTCTTGATACTTCGTATCCAAAAGGTATAGTTGGTCGGAACCAAGAGCCAGTTGATTTTTTCCAATACTTTTGATCCACGCGATTTCGTGTTGAGTCTGAAAGACTTGGATCGGCTTGCGGTTGAATTCAGGAGAGACTTCCCATAATCGACCTTGTTCTGTTCCGATGAGCAGCTTGTTCTCATGCGAGGAAAGAACCAGTGGGAACTCGCTTGCAGGTAAAGTTTGCAACCGCATGTTCAGGTCATCCAGACGAAAAATCCCTTGATTCCGGGTACCAATCCATACACCTCCATTGGGATGATGGTAAATGGCCGTGACATTTAAGCCGGGGATGTCCCATCGTATTTTACCCGAAGTGTCGACAACATATATTCCCTGGGCTGTCCCGATCCAAAAAGCTCCTTGGTAATATTTGAACGATTGAATGGCTTGTTGAAAAGGAAGCTTGCAAATTTTGAAGGAGGTTTGGGAGGAAAAAGCATAGATGGATCGATCGGTCCGATCAAATTTGGATGTCACATAAACAAGGCCTTTTTCACCTGGGGTAAATATAGGAGCCAGGTGGTACAGGGGTTCATCCAGCCGTCGTCTAAACTGTTGCCCGTGGCTCAGCGTATGAATCCAATTACCTCCTTGAATTGCGATGGTGGTATCGGAAGATTGAAACAGATGATCGGGTTCAAAATCTGCAATCGGCACTCGAAATCTGCGATTTAGCCGGTTCAAGGGTATGTATTCCAATCCCTGTGGGGTAACATAGACTATATGCTGTCGATTCACGACAAAGGAAATATACCCTAATGGAAAAGACTGAGACAATGAACGTACGGTATCGTTTTGGATAAAGAGTAAATACCCATCGAAGGATTCATACCATATTCTGCCCATGTGATCTTCGACCAACAGGGATCCCGGCTTGCTTTGGGTGTGTTGTTGAACAGGCGTCAAGAAGTTTTCTCCATCAAACCGAACCGGCCCTGCCTCCGTGACCAACCAAATGTAGCCACGCTTGTCGGATACGATGTCATAAACTGTGGGGGAAGGAAGCCCTTCTGAAGTGGAGTAGGACCGTAAATATACCTCCTGTGCCCCGACTTTGTGCCGTCCTACACAGGTTACAAAGAGACATACTAAGTAGAAAAGGCCCTTTTTCATCACTTGGTAAAATTGCATGAATCCAGTGAAAGGAAAAAAGGATTAGCAAAACCAAAGGAAAAATTTACAAACTTTCCTAGGACAAATAGGTCATTTTCATGTGGGAGGCCACCTCAGAGACCACTTGCATGACTTCACGAGTCAGCTTCTCGAGTTCCGCCTGGCTTCCGGAAGCCAAATCGTATTTTTCCAATCGGCGAATCGGATCATACATCGACGTAACTCCCAATTGATCGAGACTCGGCTTAATTTTGTGGGCGGTTCGTTGAAGTGTGGTGAGATCCCGACTCACCAAGGCAAGATCCATCTTCTCCACTGACTCCTGAGCCAACCCAACAAAGATCTGGACCATGGTTTGTATAAATTGAGCATCTCCACGGGCCATGTTCTCTAAGGGAGTAAGGTCATACAATTGAGCGACTTCACGAACTTCCTGGCTAGGGTAGCTAGGCAAAGGCTCTTGTGAGAGCTCTTTGGAAACGTGGAGCGTTAAGGCATGCTCAATTTTAAAGAACAAATCTTGTTCATCGTAAGGCTTGGTGATGAAGTCATTCATTCCCTGATTCAAATACAGGTCGATATCGTGGCGGAAAGCATTGGCTGTTAAGGCAATGATAGGAATGGTCGAATTTAATTCATTTCGAATCACTTGAGTTGCCTCCAGACCATTCATTTCCGGCATTTGAATATCCATCAAAATGAGGTCAAAATCTGTCTCTTTAACAGCATTGACAGCAATTAGACCGTTTTCTGCTTCTGTAATATCAAATCCAAGGAATTCGAGGCTTCGGCAGGCGATAAAACGGTTCATCATATTGTCCTCCACCAGCAAAACCTTTTTCCCTTTGAACGAGTTGGGCTTCAATTGTTCACTCTTGGTGACAAGGCGGGTAGGATCTCCCAATTCAAAATCAATTTCAAACCAAAACTTAGTTCCTACTCCTTTTTCACTTGAGACATACAGTCTTGAGCCCATCAATTTCAATAAATCATTGGAGATGGCCATCCCCAAACCGGTACCCTCATATTTTCTGTTCGCTGTATTTTGCTCTTGCGAGAATTTGTCAAAAATCTTCGCTACAAATTCTTCCGACATACCAATTCCGGTATCAGTGACTTCAAAATGCACTTTTTGCCGTCGCAGGTCGGTGTCTTTTACCTCGACAGTCAAGGCAATTCGGCCTTTTTCGGTGAATTTAATGGCATTTCCGATCAGGTTGATTAATACCTGCCGAAGCCTTGTCTCGTCTCCCAAGAGTGCCGGTTTAATGTCTGGACTTACATGCAAACTAAAATCAAGGTTTTTCTCTTGCGTCTGCGAGTACATGATCGAGTGCACATTGTAGGCCAAGGCGCTCAGACTCATTTCTTGTTTGATCACCTCAAGCTCTCCCGACTCAATCTTGGCAATATCCAAAATATTATTCAGGATGGTCAGTAAGTGCTTGGCCGAGGTCTCCGACTGCTTGATATAAAATACTTGTTGGGCGGTTAGATTTTCTTTACCAAATTGGCGGATCATGCCAATGATTACATTCAATGGCGTCCGAATTTCATGGCTCATATTGGCCAAAAACAGTTCCTTGGCTTTAGCTGCTGCCTCTGCATAGGTTTTCGCTTCTGCTAATTCAATTTCTAGCAGTTTCTGATTCGTAATATCCAAGAAAATACCAATGGTACCCGTCCAGACCCCACGATCGTTGTAATTGGGTGCCCCTGTTACAAGCCACCAACGTTTTTCCTGCCGGTTATTAATTACTTCTACAACCATCGACTCCGTGAGGTCACGCGCCATGGTATCAATTAACTTAAGTTGGTAATCGATCGGAACATGTTTTACAAACAATTCACTCAACGCGTGGCCTTTGAGTTCATCCAAATGGTAGCCGGCCATATCACAAACTGACTGGTTGGCGAAGATGATTCTTCCTTGGAGATCCACTTCTAAAAGGCCGAGATTCATGTTGGCTATCGTATTCCGGAACTTTTCTTCTTGAAGACGAAGGGCCTTTTCCCATTTTTGTCGGTTTCGGATATTAATCAACATTTGACCGAACAAGAATAAGAGATTCCGCTCCATTTCGGAATACGTATGGAATTTCTCCACAGAGTCAAACCCAACAAATCCAATCAATTCGTCGCCATCCACCATGGGGACGGTGATGAGGCTTTTGATATCCTGCGGAGCCAATATGTCCAGCAAGGCCGCATCTTCGATGGGGTCTAGCTGGCGAATATCATGTACGAAGAAAGCTTCACCTTTGCGGTGTTTATTCACCCAATACGGAATGGCATCGATCGGAACTTCTTGAAGGTTATCGATTTCGGGTAAGATCCCTTCTTTACACCATTCGTAGGTATTACTGCAATTATTCTCGTAAAAATCGTAGTCGAAAATATAGGCTCGGTCAGCTTCGACAAATCGACCCATTTTTTCCAGCGACTCTTGAATGATTTCACCAACCTCCTCAACTTCAATGTTGATGTATTGAGAGGCGATTTCGATCAGAGTCTCTTGCAAACGAACCTCACTTTGAAGGTTTTTTTCTAGTAATTTTTCCTCTGTATTGTCTAAGATCGTACCTTAGCGAACATCCCCTTGGCCAAAACAAGTAAGTTTTGCCCATTGCATACCCAAGAAAACTTCTGTGAATGAAATGGAAATCGATAAAGGTTCAGGCGACGGATCGTCAAACCAGGAGGCTATCGCGTCTCTATCTTTGACCAACTCCAAGCATGATGCTAACGATTGTTCTAAAATATGACCATTAAAATATACCTCCCCGGTATGAGAATTTACCTCCCAATAATGGAGATGGGGTAAGGTCGGGATTGGGGAGGGAGCTTGGACCAATCCACGCCACATGACCTCGGAACGTCCATCAAAGTCAGTTACCTTGATTTCTTGGGTTTCAAACCAAACAAAACCGTCCGATCGATGCCGTCCTCTCCAATGATCCCCATCTTGAATCAATACTTGGGATGGTGAAATGTCTGCTTCACCATCCCAACCGAGTGCTCGGTATCCTTGTTCGCTCAGCCATTGATAGGTAGGTTCTTGCGGATCAAAAATCCAAAGACCATGACTTGCATGTTGCCACAAAAAAGCCAGCAGATCTAAATTCTCCTGGGCCTTTTGGTAGATCATGGAATTGAAAGACGACATTCGTTATGGAGATGGGGAGGTTTAGGGATATTTTTGTGAGAAAAATAGATATAAAAGCTGAACTTTCAAAGTAATCAACCGCCTCATTCTTTTGTTTTTCTAATTAATCCAACTTCCTGTCGTATTTTTTAGTTAATTTTTTTTATTCTTGGTAAAACCTTGTAAAATTAAGTTTTGAAGTTCGCGCGATAGGTATGCCTTTATCCGATATCCATAGTCCAGCCATCCTCCCCCCCCCCATTCTTGATACCTATTTGGCTCATGGTTGGTTTCGGATGGGACAACAACTGTTTACCACTCAGTTTTTATATTTTGACGATCAATTTTACAGCGCTTTTTGGCTGCGCATTGAACTCCCTCGGTGGTCGCCATCCAAATCGCAGGAGCACATCCTAAAACGAGTCTACCAGCGCTTTCAGGTATCCATTGAACTCTATCAATACAACCAAGAGGATGATGCTCTTTTCGAGGAATACCGTAAATCCATTCCTTTTGAACACTCCCATTCCATCCAACAATTATTATATGGAAATGCAGAATTTCAAATTTTTCAAACCTATTCGATTCGCATTTGGGAGGGTGATAAATTAATAGGATTGGGGTTTTTTGATGAGGGTCGGCAAAGTATGGCCGGAATTAGTTGCTTGTATCACCCCGACTACCGTAAATACAGTCTGGGGAAATTCATGATGCTTCAAAAAATGATTCGGGCCAAGGAGCAAGGAAAGCGTTTTTTTTATCCTGGATATTGCGCGCCAGGCTATCCGGTTTTCGACTATAAGTTGGATTTGGCCCCCAATGCCACGTTCTTCTATAAAATCACCAGCCAGCGTTGGAATAAATGGCAGGACAAACTCACGCTACCCATTGGGGTCATCAAAAAACGCCTGGCCCAACTAAGCGAAATCCTGTCGGAACACGGAGTCGCACATTCGATTCAAGCCTATCCATATTACGACACCAATACAGCGGCTCATTTACGGAGGTTCAATTTACTCGATCAACCCTACTTTATCGCCCTACATTCCACCCAGACCCATCAGTTTCCCATTGTGTACTTCGATTTCCTCCAAGGTTGCTTCCAACTACGAAAAGCCCAAAAGTTTTTTACACTCAATACAGAGCAAGCTACCCCGCCTCAGACCTTTACCGAGGCACTTCTGAAGGCTCATATCGTCTTTTTGGTCCATCCCGACCCAATGGTCATGACAGACTATATCCTACAAAATATTCGCTTTACCTTGGATCGATTTGAATTTCTTTCTATGGGATTCTTGGACAAAGGAGAATAAAAAAGAGCCTATGACTAGGCTCTTCTTGAATTGACAGTTGGAGGCAATCTACACCAAACAAATCAAATGATTTTTCTTTCCTTTCCCTACCAACAAGTATTTTCCTTGGATCAGGCTAAACGATTGAACAGGTGTTTTTTCGTCTGTATATTTTTGGCGATTGACACTTACCGCTTGGCCTTGCAAAGCACGACGTGCTTCACTTTTGGACGGATAAATTTCGGATCTAGTAGCCGTTGAAATCAAGTCCAATAAAGTTTCTGTGGCTTCGTATTCTGCTCTAGTTAACGTGGTTTGTGGCACTCCTTTGAAAACAGAAGTAAACATCACCTCATCAAACGTGTTGAGTACGTCCAAGGTCCCCTTTCCAAACAATACCTCTGATGCCTGAACGGCCTGTTCAAAGGCTAATTCCCCATGAACGCGGATGGTCACATCCTTGGCCAACGCCTTTTGAAGCAAACGAAGGTGAGGTGCCTCTTGATGAGCAGTCTCCAAAGCTTCGATTTCCTCTTTGGGGAGCAAGGTAAATACCCGAATGAGGCGAGGACAGTCGGAATCCGCTTGATTCAACCAGAATTGGTAGAACTCATAAGGAGAGGTCATGGCGGGATCCAACCAAATATTCCCTCCTTCCGACTTCCCAAATTTTGTTCCATCAGACTTAGTCACCAACGGTGTTGTTAGCGCAAATGCTTCATGAACTGCCTGTTCGTCTTCAATGAATCCAATTCGGCGAATAAGCTCTGTTCCGGTGGTGATGTTCCCCCACTGGTCGGACCCTCCCATTTGAAGGCGAACATTTTTATTTTTATACAACCAATAAAAATCATACCCTTGCAGGAGCTGGTAGGAGAACTCAGTAAATGAAATACCGGTTTGAAGCCGATTCTTGACCGAGTCCTTGCTCATCATATAGTTTACCGACAGGTACTTCCCAACTTCTCGTAAGAATTGAAGGAAGCCCATTTCTTTAAACCAATCGTAATTATTAACCATTTCGGCGGAGTTCGGGCCACAATCAAAATCGAGGAATCGTTCTAGTTGAGCGCGTATTCCGGCTTGATTTTCTTGTAGGACTTCTTCGGATAAAAATTGTCGCTCCGCTGCTTTGAACGAAGGATCACCGATCATTCCAGTGGCACCGCCGACCAAGGCTAGGGGCTTATGCCCTGCTAGTTGGAGATGTTTTAGGAGCATGATGGTGGCTAAGTTTCCGATGTGGAGTGATTTGGCCGTCGGGTCAAAACCAATGTAACCGGACGTCATTTCTTTGGCAAGTTGTTCTTGCAGGCCGGGCATGGCGTCATGCAACATGCCACGCCATGTTAGTTCAGCTAAAAAATCCATGTGTTACTTTTTCTTGAAAGGTGTCAACTTATTTCCCTGTTTGCGCCACCATTTATAGTATTCGGAGAAAGTGTAGGTAACAGAGAGTTGAAGTGTGCGATTACGAAAATCGAGAGGTGTGGTATTGGAGAACCGCATGGTGGTATTTTCCAATCCTTGGGTATATCGGATATTGAGACTTACTAGGGAGAAAGCATCCAACATATTGATTCGTGTCCCAACCGTAATACCCATATCTCGGTTGCGCTCAGGGCCATACACGGAAGTCGTTTCATTGACCTTACCGGCATTCAACGCCCATCCAAATTCGGGCCCTGCTTCAAAATAAACCCCTTTGATCGGTGTATAGCCCAATAAAACAGGGGTAGTTAGATACGAATAATTGTGGGTTTGGGCGGGAGTTGTGAACCGGCCACCCTTTTGATCATAGACAAATTCAGGCTGAAGACTAAATTTTCCTACGTTGAATCGGGTAAAGATTCCCCCTTGTAAACGGAATCGATTGGAGGATTCAATTTCTGTTGGGTTATCGATGATCTGGACTTTGGTCATTTGTACCCCAATTTTGGGACCATATTGGAAAAATGTGGGGGTAATTTGACCGTAAGTTACCACGGATCCCAAAAGGCTAAACCCAAGCAGAAAACGTTTCATGCAATCTATTTTTTCTTTAATCAACGCCAAACCTTTGAACGGGCGTGTACAAAAGTACAGAAGAAATAGCAAACATTGCCGACAGTTGGGCAAATTATCAATTCCAAGCTTCCAACCTTTTCCTTTTTTCAGGATATAAATCCCAAGAGAGGCCGGCATGAATACCCAATCGCCTGGGTACCGTGTTGCCTAATGTGGAAGATCGGAAAGGAAAATCAAAATACGGCATAAATTGTCCGACCAATCGCCCACGCTGATACTGCAGACCCATGCCGTATGTCAAGGAATGAAATGTTCGGGGGGTTTGTTTGGCATCAAACTGCCGACGTCGCACATCACCCATCAGGCCATCTAAAAAGGTTATTTCTTGAAGTACACGGTAGTCTAACTTAGTACCGGCCATAAATTGAAACGAAAAGGCCGAGGGGGTAGGTACCAAGTATTTCAACTGAATGGGGACTTGGAGGAAAGAGGACTTGATTTCGATGTTTTGAATGCGAACAGGTCGAATATTATTGATTTGATTTTTGTATTTGTCCTCAAACGATATGCCATTGGATAGATTGAAATCCATCGGTCGAGCGTGTACTGTACTTTGTTGGCCTGACACGAGAATTCCGGTTTGGATACTTAAATTTCGAGCCAAGAATACTTCAAATTGAGGCCCGATGGTAGCCACCTTCAAACCGGCATAATCGACGGCCAGACCAATGCGGGTGTGCGGAACTTTCCAACGTTTAATCCGGTAGGCTCCGGTTTCAGGTGTTATAGGAGCTGGACTGGATGCTGGTTCTTTGGCTAGAGGCTCTTCCTCGGCTACCGAAGCGTCTTCTTCTACGACAGACGTTTCAGAGGGAGTCGTTGGGGTTATGGGGGAGTCGACCACCGGAACTGAAGGAGTCACAGGCAAAGTCAAGGCCATCCTTTCCGGAGAGGAATCGATCTGCTTTTGGCTGGGTGCTACCCATTTTTGATACACGATCGTCCTTTTTTCAATGACTAACGTATCATATCGCACCTGATAAACGGTATCCACCCGTGTCTGGGTCATCTGCTGACAAAGCCATTCGTTTTCTTTGGATAATGTTTGGGTTTGAAAATAGGTATACACCATAGACCCTAGGCCTAACAGCAAAGCCCCATGCGATAAACGTAAGGATTGCCATAAAAGGACATACCACGGCACTGGCATGAGCGCCTTGAATCGGTCCCAAGCTTGGGGGGTATAGGGCGGCTGAATTTGATTCAGCTTTTGTCGTATTTTATCATCAAAATGTTCTTCAGACATGATGTTAGATGAGTTTTTCAGATGGATTGGCTTGTAGCCATTCTTGTAATTTCATGCGAGCCTTCGCTAGATTGGAGCGAGAGGTCCCTTCTTGTATTCCGAGCATTTCGGCAATTTCGGCATGGGCATAGCCCTCCACAACAAACAGAGAAAATACTGTACGGTAGGCGGGAGGTAACTTTTGAACCAGTGCTAAAATATCCTCAGCGGCCAACTGATCCAGGGTAGATTCTGCGTATCCAATGGGCACCTCGTGAACATCTAAGTAGACGTTTGCATCTCGATGTTTCCGGTAGTAATCAATGCACGTTCGGATCATCACCGTACGAAACCAAGCCTCAAAGGGCTGATCAGGAGAATACATATTGACTTTAGAAAAGACCTTCAAGAAGCCATCATTGACCATCTCCTCTGCCTCTTCACGGCTGGCGGCATACCTAAGGGCAATACTTTTACCAAGGCTGTAGAACTGCTGAAAAAGCAGCTTTTGAGCCGAAGCTTTGCCTTCCCGGCAGCCATTCAGGATGTCAGGTAAAGATGTAGTTGATTTTTTCCTAAAAAACACAGGCCTTGAAATTGTTTTTCATGATGGAATACGATTTTTAGAGGGAAGACGTTGCTCAAAAAAAAATAATTTCTCAGGCAACGTCCCGAATACTTCCCTCGTTTTGGTCAATAAGTTACTCAAACTACTGACTTTATGTTCTTTTTTTACTCGTCAAAGTGACGCTCGTTCTTAAACCATTTAACACGTAAAGTTCTATGAAAAATCTGCTTTTGGCCCTGTCTTTTTTGGCGGTTGTTGGATTGGCAAGTTGTGAGTCCGACTCCATTGAGCCTTCTGGTGAAACTTCGTTGGTGGATCTCTTCAGCCTAGCGACGGTGGGTGACTCGACAGGTCGACCCATGAAAAAACTAACCCAAGTGCCGGTGAGTGAACTCGCTGCCGCTATCACAAGCTACATCGAAACTACCTATCCAGGATCAACGATCCAAGGGGCAGCCAAAGGTGAAAATGGTTTCACGATGGTCAAAATCCAGACCAGTGACAACAAGCCTTTGGTTTTGGTATTCGACACCAACCAAGCATTTGTGAAGGCCCTTAATCCGAAATCGCACCATGGCACGCCCATCGCGATTGCTGACCTTCCGGCAGTGATTACCGCGTACATCACCCAAAACTACCCTGGAAGCACCATTCTTCATGCAAGAACCGGACCAGAAGGCCGATTTGGTGTTTTGATTCGGAAAGCCGATGAGACAGTCGTGGTGGCTGGTTTCCAAGCTGATGGCACCTTCATTGCCGAGGTAAAACCCGGAGAACATGGGCGCAAGAGAAAGCGCAAATAAGGCATTAACCAGGGGTAGGCCATCACAAGGCTTACTCCTTCCTTTTTTCACCTCACCTAATTGAGACGACATGATACGTATCTTCATTCGGAATCAGCACCACGAGGTACTTCACACCTTAGCTTTACCCCATCCTCTTTTAAATTTTGCCAACCTACCGAAAGGCGGGTATATTGAACACATTTTTCCGGACGGAAAAACCTGGACCATTCGGCTCTTGGGTTGAATTAATCAATTTTTACAATCGCGAGTTGATTCATCAATTCCTTTCGTCCTTGTTGGGGGATGGGTATTGGAAAATCAAGGGAATCCAACCACACCACATCCTGGTCAAATCGCTTTAGATAGTTCAAATTAATCACATGTTTTCTTGACAATCTATAGAAATTGGCTGTGGGTAAAAAGGTGGTCATTTTTTTCAAATGCAAGGTTAACAAAACGGGTTTAGCTTGACCCTTTAAAAAAATACGGGAATACGACGTCTCGGCCTCAATCAATACGATCTCACTTTTTTGTATTCGTAGATGCGCGTGTTCGCAATAAACATAGAAGGTATCGGCATGCACAGGGCTTTTGATTGAATCACGTCTTCTTCGTATCTCCTCAACAGCTAATTCGATTTGGAAAATGATATCCTTCGCGCGATACGGTTTCGTTAAAAATGCGATCGGAGCCAAGGGTTTTACGGCTTCGAAGGTGGAAACATCATCATGACCTGTTAAAAATAAATACGGAATCTTTTGAGGTTTAAGTAATATCTCGGCCACCTCAATTCCTGACTGACCTGAACCTCTCAAGGATATATCCAATAATACCATATCAGGAACTTTCTGAAGCAATATTTGCTGACATTCTGTGTAACTTTTGGCAATATCTAGCACAAAATATCCGTGCTCCTGAAGAAGGTCTTTCAGATCATGGGCTGTCAAAAGGTCATCCTCTACGATCAAAATCGATGTGGGTTTCATGTTTAGGTAGGTATAGTAAAAAAGTTGAGCCATTTTCGTACCGATATTCCCAACGGCCTCCAAGTTGGTCAAGTAACAAGGAGATCATACGAAATCCAAACGTTTGTTTTTGATGAATCAAATCCGGATTGGATATAGGTCTCATTCCATTATCCTGAACCATCACCTGCCAGTTTCCTTCTTCTTGGATGAGACGAATCAGCAATTCGGGATTTGAATGTTGATTAAAGGCGTATTTGCAGGCGTTGGTGATCAGTTCATTCAAGATCAGGATGACCAATAATCCTTGATCAAATTCAAACTCATCTTCCCAATCTTCGATAGACCATGAAAGATTGGAAATCCCAAAGCTAACCTGAGCGGCTTCGATCAGACGAACGACCAACTCGCGAAAGTTGGTTTTCAAAAGTTCCTGGTTTGAGTATACTTGTTTATGAAGCAAAACCATGGTCTCTAAACGCAACTTAACTTCATCAATCATAGTCACCATACGAGGGTCTCCAGCCATTCTGGCCTGCATACTTAACAAACTCGAAACCATTTGAAGGTTATTCTTCATTCGATGGCTTTGTTCTCTAACTAATAGATCGTTTTGCTGACTAAGTTTTCGATAGCGCGTCGATAACTTAATTAAATAAAGGATCAATCCTGCCAACAAAAGCAAGAATGTCAGTAAAATAAACAAGGCGATTTGTTGCCAGTACCGTAGTTTCTTTTCGACCTGAATTTTTTCTTTGGCGATATCAAGTTCCACTCGGTTGGCTTGTAAATTTCGTTGGCTATTCGCCAAGGCTTGGTTCTTTATATTCTCTTGGACGGTAAATTCTTGGATTAAATTTTTCCATATTTTAAGGTGATGGAGTGCCGAGTCAGGTTGATTAACACGGGTAAAATACTGGGAAGCCACTTCATGATACCGAATACGGGGAGAATAATCTGGATAATGAGAATCATCGACTATTTTTCTGACTGGAGTGAGATATTCGTATGCTTTATTGGGCATTTGAAGTGCCAAGTAGGCATCCGCGGTATTCAGGTAGTAAATCAATTTAGGTTGTTGGAACGGTTGTGTGTCATAGAATTTTTTCAGACGTAAGTACAGCTCCAAGGCCAATTCAGGATGATGTAGGGTAAGGAACATCCCGGCAAAACCTAGATTCATGTCCGCTAAAAATGCCTCATCCTCAAGTGAGGTTCCAACTTGTTTTGCCTTTTTGAAATCAGAAAAAACACGATTAAACAAACCCGTCGTATCCCGTTTAGCCATCGACCATTCCACATCGCTCATACTTTTGGACACCAGCCCTATGGCCAATAGACGTGTATCCTTAATTTCAGCGGAAACTTCAATCATTTGAAAGATCAATTGTCGAGCTTCCATATGATTTTTTTCTTTGTAGGCGATGCTTGAAAGTCGGTTCAGAACACGCGCCAAATTCTTCTTATCTTGTTGTTTCAGGTAAAGCAATCTTGCTTTTTGGAACCAGCTTTTGGCCTGCTGGAAATCGCCGATACCATCTGCTAATTTTCCTAATCGAAAATAACCTTCGGCCAAAGTCTGTGGTCGATTCCATCGGTGCCCTTGAGCGATTAACTCCTCGGCTTCCTGTTTTCTGAGCTCATACGTCTGGGGTTGTGCCCACCCAGCCTGGTACATGAAACACCCAACTAGGAGACACAAACGGTTTATTAACTTCATGGGAATAGGCTAAAACACACTACAAAGTAAACTTAATTTTCTAATAATCAGAAGCTTAATTTATTGGTTAAGTAATTGATCGAATTCCTTAAGGTTTACTTTAGGTTGATGAAGGATGAGGCTTCATAAAGATTCAAAACTGATTTATTTGTTCTCAAATGAATTAAACATGAAGATCAAATTTTTATCTACACGATTAGCCATTCCGACGTATTTACAATTGCTTTTTTACCTAGGAAAACTGATGGCTTTTTCAGCTGGCTGTACGGGGGTGATTGCCGAACCTCCAAAGAGTTCAGCAAAAGAACTAAGTAATCCAAGTATTTCCGTTGCGAATGCAACTTTTACGTATGAAGAAAGTACGAATACATATACTTACACAGTCCCTGAAAATACAGATGTAAAATCGATTGCATTCGTGTTTACATTGTCACAAGGGGCAGTATCAGTGCCTGCGTCTGGTTCTGTCCAAGATTTTACAAATCCAGTTAAATATACGATAACAGCTGAGGATGGAAGTACGAAAGTAGTGACGGTTGTTGTGAAAATACTTGTGCGTATTGCAAATTGTAAAGTTATTAGTTCTGGTACAATTACAAATGGAGTGACAAATGGTATATGTTATCAATATGTTTACAATCAAAAAAATCAGCTTGTTTACTACGAACGTTATGGTGAAGGGTTCAGGGCAACATTTAACCTTGAGTATTATACTGAGTTTCCAGAATTATTGAGACAGAAAAGAGTAAACATCAATAATGGAACCACAACTGAAGAAAGATACGAATACTATTCGGATAAAAAACTTGCAAGTCGAATCTTTGTGAATTATTCTAAGGACGGACTAGAAACATCTAGACAAGAAGAAAGATATAGGTATGATAGCAAGGGTAAAATTTCAAGAATTGAAATTAGTTTTCCGCAATCTTTATCAAAGTATGGAAGTTATGTCACTTATGAATATTCTGACGGAATACTTACAAATGTGAACGCTGCAAATGCGAATGTTACTGTAGATTCAAAAGGGAATATTACAAGGTTCCAGTTAAGGAACTCCCCCTTTTACACAATATACACGTATAATGACAAAGGTTTGGTTGTTGAAAGAAGAGATTTTAACGGTGAAGACAAACTATTTAGTATTAGAAAGTTTGAATATGCTGAATTACAATTTGTTCCAAACCTTTTCGAAAGACTTCAAAATAAGGAAAGCTACGCTGTTTTCAATTTAAGTGCTGATGAAAGTGCCAATATTGCGTTCATTAGTTCTCAAAGCTCTATCACATACAATGAATCCGGAGGAGAAACCTCCGTTTATAACTTGAAGAATACATACGAACAAAAAAACGGGGAAATATCTGCTGTTAGAAGTGAATCTATTTACAAAGGTTCAAGTGGTGAGTTCCCCTTTCTCAGAATTGATTTTTTCTCGGTAACATGTACGAATTAAGTTGGTAGGAAGGAGTACAAACACTACTCAAAAATATCAATTTTGGCTTTTGAATTTATAGGTAAAAATTCCACACTAATGGATGTTTACTGGATTGAAAATGGAAGTTTTCTACTAAAAGATAGAGAGTGAATTCATGAAAAATATGTAACAGTTGATTTAAGTCATTACTTAACTTGATATGGAAAATAATCTCGGTGAGACCCTTCCTGAACCGAATCCAAAGGTAAATCTGGATACAGAAGAAGAGATACATGTTAACCTTGAAAACCCCTATTCTGAAATAGCTTGCTATCTTATAGAAATTAAAGAAATGCTCGAAAAGGGTCTATTGGTACAAAGTTTCAAAGATGAAGCAATAGCACGGATGTCCAAACAAATTGAATCGCATGAACAAGATATTCTTTGGAAAAGCAAGCAACCTATACTCAAAGAAATTATCACTCTCTACGACTCGGTAGATAGACTTTGTGTACGCTTTAATTCCATGTATGATGGACAAATCGGTCAAGAGATGGAAGTACTCAAAGAGGAGATTGAAAGTATTTTATATCGCCACGATATAGAGGTTTTGGCTTTAGGAGAATCCAATAAAATGGATACTCAGTTGCATAAAGTTATAAAACGTGAAATTACATTGGAAGAAAATCTTGCCAATACTGTAGTGATAGTACGGCAAGGATTGACTTACCAAGGCACGATAATAAGAAAACACGAAGTCATTTTAAGAACTTTAACAAACGATTAAATGAGTAATTTAAAAAACATAGCAGTTGGTATAGATTTAGGCACAACTTACTCAGCTATTGCTTATATTGATGAGTTTGGGCAGCCTAAAATCATCCCCAATGATACGAATGACCGAATAACCCCCTCCGTTGTATTTTTTGAAAGCCCCACCAGTATCATTGTAGGAAAGGAAGCTAAAAATGTGTTGCACTACGAACCAGAAAAGGTAGTTTCGTTTGTAAAGCGAGAAATGGGTAATCGAAAAGAGGAGGTTCGTAGTGAAGAAAATTACAAAGAACCCAAACCGTATGATTTTTACGGGCACGTTTATTCTCCAGAGGAAATTTCAGCCTTAATACTAAAAAAATTGAAGCAAGATGCTGAAAATTATTTCGGTGGACAGGAAGTCAAAGATGCTGTAATTACCGTGCCTGCTTACTTTAGTGAAGCACAAAGAAATGCGACAAGGACGGCGGGTGAAATGGCAGGTTTTAATGTACTTCAAATTATCAATGAACCCACTGCAGCTGCTTATTCCTATGGATTAGATCAAAAATTAGATAAAACACAAAAAGTATTTGTCTTCGACTTAGGAGGTGGTACGTTTGATGTAACCGTTTTGCAAATTGATGTAAATGGAGATGAGAAGAATCTTCGTGTCATTAGTACAGATGGTGATCATAAACTTGGTGGAAAAGATTGGGATCAAAAAATTATTGACTACGCTTGTAATATTTACCTTAATGAACACGGATTTGATCCAAAAGATGATATTCTTGCCTACGGTGCCTTGATTGAAAGTGCGGAAACAGCCAAAATATCCCTGAGTAAAAAAGATAAAGCTAAAGTGGTTATCAAACCTTCGGATGGAGCTTCTATGCCTATTGAAATTACACGAGAAACGTTCAATGAAATTTGTCGAGATTTAATTGAACGGGTATCTAATCTTTGTACGAACGTGCTATCTCAATCAGGAGAATTATCTTGGAAAGATATTGATAGGATTATTTTAGCGGGAGGTTCCACTCGAATGCCTATGATTATTGACTTTTTGCAAGAAATTAGTGGAAAAGAGATTCAGACTAACTTAGTGAATCCAGATGAATGTGTCGCCTTGGGTGCAGCATTTATGGCCTCAAAAAAACAAATTGATGCAGGCGTTGACTTGGGCGTATCCACTGAAATAATAAAGCGAAAATTAAGCACTGTTTCAATTAGTGATGTACTGAGCCATTCACTAGGAAGTATCGCACTAAATGAACGAAAAGAACAAGAGAATTTTATTTTACTTCACAAAAATCAAATCATCCCGTGTAAAAATATCGAGCGATTTTATACAGTTGAAGACAATCAAACAAGTGTCACTTTTAAATTTACAGAAGGTGAAAGTAGTGATCCAGAAAGAGTCACAATCATCCAAGAGGCGACACTTAAAATAGTTGCACAGATGCCAGCAGGATCTCCGTTAGATGTAACTTTTGAAATGACTAAGGAAGGTATGTTACAAGTTACCGCACGGGATGTTACAAATAACAAACATATTTACGTCGAAATTGATCGAAAACAGAGCCTAAGTCGCCAAGAAATCAATCAGGGGGTACAAAAAATTAAGTCCTTAACTGTGGATTAAAAATACCAATATCTTATGAATAAAGAAGAGGAAAGATCGTATTTACAATTCATAAAAAATTTGAATGACACATTTGGCATATCGAAAATTGATTATTTAGTCAATACCAAAGCCTATGAAATTTTGGGTATGTCTAAAGATGATTCTTTTCATCCTAAATATTCTCAGGAGAGATTTGACTTAATAAAAAGGGAGTTTGCTACTGATATTAAATTACTGAATTTTGGGAAAGAATTAATTACCAAATCGGCATCCATTCTTAAAGTACCAACGCTAAGAGCAGCCTACGATGACAAAGTTTTACTCTATAAAGAGACTAATTTATGGGATGGGATTAAAATTATGGCTGTCGATGGTTCTTTGAAAAAAAGTGAATTTAAAAAAGCACTAAAAATCGCACTGGAGAATGGGCTCTCTGAATCAGAACTTCTAAACTTACTGAAGAAAAACAGCGTGAGTGTACAAGTTAATGATGAAGAGGTAACTGAAGGTAAAATTGAAGGACGACCCAAGATAAGAATTGAAGGGAGTCCTACTTTTCATCCGTCTATCGGACTTGAATTGGCTGATGTTCCTATCGATGAGCCTGTTGCAGAAGTTTTAAAGGTTTATAATGAAGGGGGTGGTGTATTTAAGGCAGATATTTCTACCCCTTTCTCTTGGTTATCGTTTAACCAATCTGTTATTAGACACAAAGATTTACCTTTCAATTTAGAAGTACGGATTAATCTCAAAAAAGATAAATCAGCCACGTTGGGGAAAAAATTTGAGGGTTATTTTGAAATCAAGACATCGAATGAAAAGAAAAGAGTGCCTGTACGAGTAGTAGCGGAGGGGAAAGAGTTTTTAAGCCATTTGAATACCAAAAAGTCAACAGTTTTTTCAACAAGGTTGACTATTTTCCTATTGTTTGTATCCACGCTAGTTAGTTTTTACAATCAGTATCGGCTTTACAATGAAGTAAATGGAGCAAATTACGGTCTGCTTTTATTGGCACTGGCACTTCTCATTTTTCAATCTAACTTATATAATAAGAAGGAGTATTATAATGAAAAAGTGGCATATCTAGGAGCTTTCATGTTTGTGAGTATGCATATATGGAATATTTTTTATCTAATTCTTCCACCAAGTGTTTATTTTGTGAGTAATCTCTATTTTCAAAGGTTTGCTGAACAAAAAAAAGCCGTTCGTATTATTCCAATTATTCTCACAACCTTTATCATACTAATTTTCGTTTCTAATTCTCTTTATACTTCATTTCCAGTATATGAAAAATTATTTTCAAAAAGTAAAACACAAAAGTTTGCTTATACATTTGAAGGAAATGTTAAAACGAAAGGATTAAATCTGAGGCAAGAACCAACAAAAAACAGTACGTCATTACAAGTATTTAAGAAGGGTCAACTGGTGACAATTTATTCGAACGATACACTAATGAATTCAGAATGGATTTTTGTCTCAACAGAAATTAATTCTGTACAATATAATGGGTATGTTTTATCAAAATATATAGATTTAAATAAATGAAAGAAATTATTGCAACTATCGGTGGAATTTTTGCCTCAGTATTATTCCTTTGCTCGGGAGTATTATACGTTTGTTGGCTTTTTGGTATTCGATTTACCAAAAAAAGCCAAGATGAATACAACAAGAAAAAGAAGGTATATCGAAAGTACATGAATGATAGTTGGAAAGAACACCGTGAAAAAAATACGTTTATCTACGCAAGGAGAACCAATTATGTACAGAATGGATATATTGAATCGTATGACTCTATTCATTCCACAGACCCTGGATTACGTATAAAAAATCACATATATGTTGGGGCTTTTTTGGTTATTGGATCTCTTGCTTTCACTTGGTTTACCCAATATATCTCCAATTCGTATGTAGCTGGGATTTTAGCTATTGGAGGATTAGCTTACTTCCTTTACTTAAGATACGAAATGTTAATATATGAAAATATTTTGCACAAAATTTTCTATACTTCATTTTTGCTAGCCTACATAATAGGAGTAGTAAGCATACTTATTTAACTTTTAAATGTATATTTAAGTCAAAAAAATAGTTATATTTACTAACTTTTATGTCTTTCATTTAAAAGTCCCGAATTTGATTAAAAAACTACTTCTTATTCTTTTTTTATTTTACCAAACTGGTTTTGCCCAAGAACATGTTTCAATTCAAATCCATGTTCTATCGGATATTTCAAAACGCCCTATTCCAAACTGTATTATTCAGCTCTTACCAATAGATTCCACAAGGCTAACGGACTCAACGGGTAAGGCAATATTTACAAATATTCGATCTGGAAGATACCATTGTTTTGTTCAAAAAGAAGGGTTTAAATCTGTCATCACAGAAATTATACTAATCCAGAGTCAAAAACCAACTTTTTATACCTTATTTTTAACGGAAAATGCAGTTCAGTTACCAACTCTTCAGGTGTTCGGGCAAGCTCAACTCACTGCCAACGAACCCCATAATCCATTTGCCTTTTTAAGTGCTCGTTCGTTTACTCCGGAGGAGACAGATCGCTACCCCGTCGCGCTTCAGGATCCTGCACGCGCAGCCCTTAGCTTTGCGGGTGTTCAAGGTGGACGAAATGACCTAGAGAATCCCATCATTGTACGTGGAAATTCCCCTTTTGGTGTGTCGTGGCGAATTGAAGGTGTGGATGTCCCCAACCCCAATCATTTTGCCAAACATGGAGCCAGTGGTGGGGGTGTTTCTATTTTTAGCTCATACGTTACAGGGAAGTCCGACTTTTATTCCGGCGCCATGCCCGCCGAATTTGGCAACGCTCTTTCGGCCTCTTTCGATATGAAACTGAGGGAAGGAAACGATCAGCATACCAACTATCGTTTCCGCTCAAGCTTCATTGGTGTAGATGTCTCGGCCGAAGGACCCATCCAAAAGTCTAAATCATCCTTCCTTTTGAATTATCGATACTCCACTTTAGGAATGCTTCAATGGCTCCTTTTTTATATAGCCGACAACCGAAAAATTAATACGTTCTCGGATTTTTCTTTTCATGTCAGTTCAAAAGCAAAATCCACCAGAAACCAAACGTCTTTCTGGGGTGTTTCAGGAAAAAGTTTGGACCGGGCCTTACCTTTGCAGCCTCCTCTAGAACGTACCATAGGGGAAATAGACGATTGGGAAGACCGAATTCGGCGATCAGCCACCCACATCCTAGGTCTGGTCCATCGTCGTCACCCGAGCCACAATTCCAATCTGACTTATTCCTTAGCTTATACCCAAAGCACCATTCGAAGAACATCTGATACTCTATCCATGAAGAATGAGCGATTCCGGTATAATTCGGAACGTTACATCGATCATCGATTGATTGGCCAAATAAGCGTCATTCAAAAAATAGGGACGAGGACTACATTTAAATCAGGAATTCAATGGCAAGGCATGTATTTTGATTTCAATAAAGAAGTATTGCCCAAAAAATGGGCTTTCTATCCTGACTCCCCAAAAAACCTGGGATTGTGGTGGTTCAATGGAAAAGGAGTTTCATCCTTACTCAATGCGTATTTCACCGTCCTGTATCGACTCAGTGACCGTCTGCACATGCAAGCAGGAGGTCATTACATGCACTTTTTCTTCAATCAGTCCAAATCGCTTGAGCCACGCATTGCACTTAAATTTACCCCTCTCCCCACCCATATTGTAGCTATATCCTATGGCCAACATGCTCAATTGCTTCCATTAAGTACCTACTTTGTTAGTGAACGAACCAATCAAGAGAATGGCTCCATGTATCGGTACCCAAACCAAACGTTACCTTTTCCCAAAAGCACCCACTGGGTACTCAGCCATCGCTTTCTCCTAAAAAACCAACTTAAACTAACCACCGAAGTTTACTACCAAACGCAAAGCCGAGTACTGGTACAAACTGAACGAGAAAACCCTTTTTGGATGCTCAACTATTCCGACGGATATCCAGAGGCCACCAATCTTTCCGCAACTGGTCGTGGTTATACCCAAGGTGTGGATTTTACAATTGAAAAAATTTTTCTAAAAAACTTCTACTTTCTGGCTACGGGAAGTATTGCTAAAGCTCGTTTTCAAGATTTTTCAGGAAGACAATTTCCAACACAATTTGATGATCGTTTCTCATCTGCCTTTACGCTGGGAAGAGAAATACCGATTGGGGAAAACAAACGATGGCAATTTGGACTTCGGGGACTTCTCAACGGCGGGGTTCGGTATTCTCCCCCGAATCTTGAGAAAACAAATCAACTAAGCCTTTTCATCCCGGATTATGACCAATTCAATTCGCTCTGGGCACCCAATTACCGCCGACTGGATGGGCGAGTCAGCTTTTTCCTACAAAATAAAAATAGGACACATCAATGGGCACTGGATGTTCAGAACGTAACCCATCATCAAAACATTAGCCGAATTCAATACAACCCTGTACTTCAACAAATCCAATTCATCCGAAAGGGCTCGGGACTGACCCCTATTCTATCTTATCAAATATCCTTCTAAAACAAAAGATATTCTAAAAGAATAGTTATTTGATTAGATCAAACTATATATTTTTCAAAATTAACTGGATAAAATTTTGTCAATTAGCAATTCGCCCAAAATCTCGCTAATTTTGTGACCGTTCTTGAAAGTTCGTTCACATCCATATCCACTCGTCTGAACATGTCCGCTACATTTATTGCTGACCGCATCCACGCCTTGGAAGAATCTGCGACCTTGGCCATGTCAAAAAAATCCAGAGAATTAGCCGCTCAAGGGCATAAAGTCATCAACCTTTCCATCGGTGAGCCTGATTTTAAAACACCCAAGCACATTTGTGAAGCCGCCAAAGAAGCCATCGATGCTGGATTCCATGCCTATACGCCCGTTGCCGGAATTCCAGAATTAAGAAAAGTAATCGCTGAAAAATTTCAGCGCGAAAATAACCTTCCCTGGAAACCCGAAAACGTGATCGTCTCGACAGGTGCCAAACACTCCTTGGCCAATGTCATTTCTTGCCTCGTTAATCCTGGAGAAGAAGTGATCATTTTTGCGCCCTACTGGGTAAGCTACTCCGAAATGGTCAAACTTGCCGAAGGCAAATCTGTCGTCTTGGAAGGAGCCTTTGAAAATAACTTCAAAGTAACGCCCGAGCAACTCGAAGCCGCCATCACCGACAAAACCAAGGTCATCATGTACTCCTCCCCGAACAATCCGACCGGGACGGTATATAGTGAGGCTGAACTTCGAGCCCTTGCTTCGGTTATCGAAAAACATCCCCATGTTTTTGTACTGTCAGACGAAATTTACGAATACATCAACTTCACCCCCAACGGCCATTTCAGCATCGGTTCCATCCCATCCATTCAAGACCGTGTCATCACCGTGAACGGCTTTGCGAAAGGATTTGCCATGACCGGTTGGCGTCTTGGTTACATTGGCGCCGCCAAATGGATCGTCGATGCCGTGGATAAATTGCAAGGACAAGTTACCTCAGGCACCAACCACATCGCCCAACGTGCTGCACTCGTGGCTTGGGACGACATGGCAGCCCCTGCCGAAATGAAAGAAGCCTACCTTCGTCGGCGTGACCTGGTGGTCAATGCGCTGAGAGACATACCAGGTATCAAGGTGAATGTTCCCGAGGGTGCTTTCTATGCCTTTCCTGACGTATCGGCATTTTATGGAAAAACAGACGGGACCACCTCCATTGCCAATGGAGACGATTTGTCCATGTGGCTTCTCGAAAAAGCTCATATTGCCACGGTGGCAGGCTCAGGTTTTGGTGCCCCCAACTGCCTACGTATCTCCACCGCTGCCGCTGATAGCCAACTCTTGGAGGCCATCCATCGAATGAAAACCGCTTTGGCTACTTTGCACGACTAAGTTTGCTAATCCCATTTTTCGGCTCATATCCTTTGGTTATGAGCCGTTTTTTTTTGATTTTTAGGATATCTCAACTAAATTTAGAATATACCTGTAACTTTGTCTTCCGACCTACGTCCCAAAACTACCCACAGAACCTGAACAACGAACATGACCAAAATACTTGTTATTGACGACGAAAAGAGCATTAGGGAAGCCTTAAAAGATGTTTTGGAGTATGAAGGCTACACCGTGGATGTTGCTGTAGATGGGCAACAGGGCCTCGACATGCTGCTCGACAAACCTTATAAAGTCGCACTATGTGATATCAAAATGCCTCAGATGGATGGCCTTTCGCTGCTTCAAAAAGCCAAAGAGGAGGGTGTTTCTGCCCAATTCATCATGATTTCGGCTTACGGTAATGTAGAAAATGCCGTGGAAGCAACCAAACGCGGGGCATTCGATTTTCTGGTTAAACCGCCAGATCTTAACCGATTGCTCGTCACCGTTCGAAACGCCGTAGAGCACACCCAAGCCAAAGAAGTGATCAAAACCCTAGAGAAAAAAGTGCTTAAAATCCATGAAATGGTGGGTGAGTCAGAGGCCATTCAACGGGTCAAGGAAAATATCGCACCGGTAGCACCTACCGAGGCGCGAGTACTCATCACGGGGCCTAATGGAAGTGGAAAAGAGATGGTTGCTAAACAAATTCACGAACAAAGTCCGCGGGCTAGACAACCGCTGATCGAGGTAAACTGCGCCGCTATACCGGCTGAACTCATTGAAAGTGAATTGTTTGGGCATGAAAAAGGCGCTTTTACCTCGGCAATGAAACAACGGATCGGTAAATTTGAGCAAGCCGATGGAGGAACGTTATTCCTGGATGAAATCGGCGATATGAGCCTCTCGGCCCAAGCCAAAGTTCTACGCGCCCTACAAGAAAAAAAGATCACCCGGGTGGGAGGCGATAAAGAAATCAAAGTAAATGTTCGGGTGGTAGCTGCCACCAATAAAGACCTGATCAAAGAGATTCAGGCCGGTAATTTCAGAGAAGATTTATACCACCGTCTGAATGTGATTCCTATTCATGTTCCTCCTCTTTCGGAAAGACGAGAGGATATTCCGATGCTTATTGATAAGTTTTTCCACGATTTTGGTTCTGAATATGAAGGAGGATACCGCCAAATTCAACCTGATGCGGTGCAATATCTAGCTAATTTACCTTGGACAGGAAATGTACGGGAATTACGAAATGTGGTGGAGCGATTGTATATTATGTGTGGCCAGGAGATTACCCTTCAAGATGTAAAATCCTTTACATAACCCCAAGCAATCGCCAAATCGCCGATACCAAAAAAAGCAGGATAGACAGAGGTGTGAGTACTTTCCAGCACAAATACATGAGTTGATCTACCCGAAGGCGCGGGAATGTCCACCGAACCCACATTTGGATCAGGATCAAGGTATAAGCTTTGATGAGAAGCCAGAATCCGCCCCACAGGTCAGCTGACCAATGTCCGAGTTGACCTGTGGTCCAATCGGCTAATCGAACCGAACCTATATTTGGAAAAGGAGTATTCCAGCCTCCAAAGAAAAGGACGGCCCCGACCAGCGAAACGAGGAGCATCATGCCATATTCCGCCAAGAAAAGGATGGCCCAGCGGAACCCAGAGTATTCCGTATGAAAGCCAGCGATCAGCTCCGATTCCGCCTCGGGTAAGTCAAAAGGGGCTCGATTGGCCTCTGCAAGGGAGGCAATAAAGAACACCACAAAGGCAATCAAAAGAAATGGATTTCGAAAGACGTTCCAGGTAAGAAATCCACCCACGTCTGTTAAGTTAATCCCCGTAATCGGTAATCCAAACAAATAATTTTCTTGGGGAGAAAAGATCCCTTGTTGTAAGCTCATTACCTGTAAATCAAGTGTTTGCGTGGTAATAGCAACACAAAGAACACTCAATCCCAATGGAATTTCATAGGATATGATTTGGGCCACAGACCGCATAGACCCCAGGAGTGCATACTTATTGTGGGAAGACCAACCGGCCATCAGAATACCGAAAATATCCAAGGAAACAATGGCTAACAGCAAGTATATACCGGTTGGTGTTCCCGATCCTTGAAGATCAGACGATATAGGAATCACAGCAAATCCAGCAAAAATAGCCGCAAAAATAAAAGCGGGAGCCAGTTTAAATAAAAAGCGCTGGGCTTTAGAGGGTATAATATCTTCCTTTTGAAAAAGCTTCAGTAAGTCGGCAAAAAGCTGTAGCAACCCCCATTTCCCTACTTCCATGGGGCCCAAGCGATCTTGCATAAAGCCCGAGAGCTTTCGTTCCAAATAAACACTAACGATCACGTTGGCACCGATCAAGGCTAGGAAAATAAGTAAAGGAATGATCATGCTTTGAAAGAAATATCGAGTTGATGAATGTCATCAACCCGAAAATGAAATTAAAATTCAGCGTTTTGGGGGGTTCTCGGGAACGGAATCACGTCCCGAATATTGGTCATCCCTGTTACAAATAGAACAAGACGCTCAAAACCAAGGCCAAAGCCAGCATGGGGCGCCGAGCCAAACTTGCGGGTTTCAAGATACCACCAGATATTTTCTGGATCAATCCCTACCTCTTGCACGCGAGCCAGCAGTTTCTCATAGTCGTCTTCTCGCTGGGATCCCCCGATGATTTCACCGATTCCCGGGAATAAGACATCCATCGCTCGCACGGTTTTTCCATCCTCATCTTGTTTCATATAGAACGCTTTGATGGCTTTGGGGTAGTTGGTTAGAATCACCGGTTTTTTGAAGTGTTTCTCCACTAAATACCGCTCGTGTTCGGACTGGAGATCGATTCCCCATGCCACCGGAAATTGAAACTGTCCTTTTTTATGGGGTTTAGACTCCAGAAGGATGTCAATCGCCTCGGTGTAGGTCAACCGAACATATTCATTATCGACCACAAACTGAAGTTTTTCACGAAGGCTCATTGGGCTACGTTCTGCCTGAGGTTTGTTTTTTTCTTCCTCTGCCAATCGATTTTCTAGGAAAGCAAGATCATCTGCACAATGCTCCAAAGCATATTGAATAACATACTTGGTAAATTCCTCGGCCAAGTTCATGTTATCCTCCAACTCATAAAACGCCATTTCGGGTTCGATCATCCAAAACTCAGCCAAATGGCGAGTGGTATTGGAGTTTTCAGCCCGAAATGTCGGTCCAAACGTATAAATTTTGGATAAGGACAAAGCCCCAAGCTCTCCCTCCAATTGCCCAGAAACCGTCAAGGAGGTTTGACGACCAAAGAAGTCTTGTTTATAATCCACCTCTCCTTCGGGAGTTAACGGGGCTTGATTGGCCGGAAACGTGGTAACATGAAACATTTCACCTGCTCCTTCTGCATCCGATGCCGTAATGATGGGTGTGTGAAGATTAAAAAATCCACGCTCATGAAAAAACTGATGTACAGCAAACGAAAGGGCATGACGAACCCGAAACACCGCTCCAAATACGTTGGTCCTGAATCTTAAATGTGCTTTTTCCCGAAGAAACTCCAAACTATGGCGTTTGGGTTGCATGGGATACGTTTCGTCGGCAAGGCCATACACATGAATGGACTGAACCAAGACCTCCACGGCTTGGCCTGAACCTGTCGATGGAACCAACGTACCCGTTACGGCCACACAGGCGCCTGTTGTTACCTTTTTAAGTGTGGTCTCATCTACCGCACCTTCCTCCACAACGGCTTGAATCGTATGTATGGTCGAACCATCATTGATGGCAATGAACGATATGGTAGCTTGGCCTCGTTTGGTTCGTACCCATCCTTTGACCGTCACAATTTGTCCTGTTGGGGTGCAACCCAGTAATTCTTTGATCTGCATAGTGATCTGCGTGGTTTAGTCGGAAGCGTTTTCGTTAAAAAAGAATGCAAAAATAACCAAATTACCCTAAATTCCACTGAGTTTATGGGTTATTCCAAACGATGTAGGCGTTCAGTGACGTGGCAATCACCAACCACACCAAATAGGGCACGAGTGTAAGGCTTCGAAACGAAAGTACTCTCCAGAAAGTAAAGAACCCAATCCACAACCCAAGCGTTAAGGCCACGATCAGAACTAGGGCAAAACGGGTGGCATGAAAATGGAAAAACGTTGGGTTCCAAGCTACATTAAGGACCCATTGAAGTCCATAAAAAACCCAGAAGGTTCGACTTCCTTGGGTTTCTTGCCACAACCAGGCAGCATAAAAAGAAAAAGCGATCATGATCGTTGTCCATGCAGCCCCAAACACCCAACCAGGTGGTGTCCAGGGAGCCTTTTGAAGCGTCTGGTACCATTCGGAGGGGACGCCAGAACCTGTAAAAAATCCGCCGAGGCCTAAGGCAGCAAAATTGAACACCAAAAAAAGTAAGATCCGTAGATAAATTGACATGGACATCCGAATTTTTTATCTAATTTAACCAAAACGATAAAAGGTAAACATGAAATTTTCCTTACCTGTTCTCATCTTTCTCTCTTTCTTTTCTATGCCACTTTCAGCCCAAACCAAATCATTTGAGATTCAAGGCCACCGAGGCTGTAGGGGCTTGCGTCCTGAGAACTCCATTCCAGCCTTTCAACATGCCATTTCATTGGGTATAAAGACATTGGAAATGGATGTCGTGATCTCAAAAGACCACCAAGTTGTCGTGTCGCATGAACCGTATTTTCATCCGGACATTAGCACAGACCCCAACGGAAATCCGGTTACCCGTCCGGTACCGATGTATCAACTTCCCTATTCGGTTATTCAAACGTACGATGTCGGAATTCGGGGCAATCCGAGGTTTCCAGAACAAAAGCCTGTCCCGACCGTCAAGCCACTTTTGTCGGATGTTTTACACCAAACCTCCTCCACAGGAGTGGTCTATTCAATCGAAATAAAAAGTGTATCTTCCGAAGTCGGGACCTCACAACCCGATATACCCACGTTTTGCACTTTGGTAGCTACCGTTTGGAAATCCTCTGGAATTCCAGATTCTCAGTTGGTGATCCAAAGCTTTGATGCCGAGGTTCTAAAATACTGGTATGAGGGCAAGAAAAATGGATTTCTTCCCAAGGCTACACTCGCTTGGCTTATCGAGCCGGAAGACGATAATTCCTTGGAGCTTCAATGGAAAAGACTTGGTTTTTTACCAGACATTTGGAGTCCTCACTATTCACAAGTGACTCAAGACCGGGTTAAGATATGTCATCAACTCGGCCTTCGGGTCATCCCTTGGACGGTCAATCAGCCCCAGGATATGGAACGCATCCAAAAACTAGGTTGTGATGGTTTGATCACCGATTACCCCGACCGAGCCAAGGCCCTCGGTTACTTTTGAGAAATAACTGTAATTTTACACCATCAACTTCTTTTGTCAGTGGGTATTTTAAATGAAGTATTAGGTTTTTTTATTAAACGACGTATGGAGCGGATTGCGCATTTTCGGGCGAATCCGATCGAAACTCAACTAGACGTATTCAAGACCTTGATGACCTCGGCACGCCATACCGAATGGGGGAAAAAATACGGCTATCAAAGCATTCAGACCGTCCAAGATTTTCAATCACGCGTGCCGATCTCCAATTATGAAGATATCTACCCTTTTATTGAACGAAACCTACGAGGTGAACAAAATATCCTTTGGCCTACCGACATCCAATGGTTTTCAAAGTCTTCCGGAACTACCAATGCCCGCAGTAAATTCATCCCCGTTTCTCCAGAATCTCTAGAGGAGGGCCATTTTCGAGGGGGGAAGGATGTCATGACATTGATTTTCGAAAATGATCCGGAATCCAAAATATATGATGGCAAAGGGTTATCCATTGGAGGGGCACTGCATGAAAACCCATTCAATCCTGAAACACAGGTTGGGGACGTTTCTGCCGTGATTATGAAAAACCTTCCCACCTGGGCCGATTACATTCGAACTCCCCCGATCGAAGTCGCCTTGCTAGATAAGTGGGAGGATAAAATGGACCAAATGATTGAAATCTGCTCGCGCGAGAATGTAACCAGTATCTTAGGTGTACCCACTTGGACCGTCGTGTTATTGGAAAATATTCTCCAACGAACAGGTGCCCAAAATCTATTGGAAATTTGGCCTCAGTTTGAAATCTTCGTTCATGGTGCTGTCAATTTTCAACCCTACCGAGAGTTATTTCAAACCAAATTATTCCCCTCTTCGGCCGTGAAGTACATGGAGACCTACAATGCCTCAGAGGGTTTTTTTGGCATACAGGACGACCTCTCCAAAGTTGGTGAGATGCTCCTGATGCTGGATTACGGTATTTTTTATGAATTCATTCCGATGGATGAAAACCAGGAAGAAATGCCAACCGTCCTGACACTTGACCAAGTAGAAATAGGGAAAAATTATGCACTCCTCATTTCCACCAACAGTGGACTTTGGCGATATCGTATTGGCGATACCATCCGATTTACCTCACGGTATCCGTTTCGATTGAAAGTGAGTGGCCGAACCAAGCATTTTATCAATGCGTTTGGAGAAGAGGTCATCATCGAAAATGCCGAAAGTGCCATCACCCAAGCTTGCTCAGCTACCGGAGCCATGATTTCGGATTATACGGCAGGACCCGTTTACATGGACAATAAAACCAAGGGCCGACACGAATGGGTGATTGAATGCCTGGTTCCGCCATCAGATCCCGAGGTGTTCATACAAACGTTGGATCAGACCATTCGAAATGTTAACTCCGACTACGATGCTAAGCGGTATTTGGACATGGCACTGCTTCGCCCCATAGTCCACTTTGTCCCGTCCGGCACTTTTTACCGGTGGATGGAAAAACGTGGAAAACTGGGAGGCCAAAACAAAGTGCCCCGGCTGGCAAATTCACGCGAGTACTTAGATGACCTCTTACCGCTTATTCGTTAGGAGACCTCCGCAGTTTCTTCAAATAGAATGGCTAAAACTGTTTGTCCAACCGCTTGAAGTGTGGATTTATCGATCACGGGCATCGAGTCACCATGTGTGTGGTGTTCGTCAAAGAAGAACTTATCATTTTTTCGAAGATCAATTATATCAATCATGGGGATCTTGGCCTCTCGAATGACCGGGATGTGGTCGTCGATTAGTCCACCGGCTTCTTCGAAGATAAAATAGCGACCGAAGCCTAAAGACGCCCCTTTATCCCAAACCCGACGAACGACCGAAGGAGCCGCCTGCATGGATTCGGTATCATACCGAAACTGGGCTCCTTTCGCACCAACCATGTCCAACAAAATACCAAAATAGGCCGAATAACCCGGTTTGTGTGGATTTTTTGCCCAATAGTCAGAGCCTAAACAATAACCACCATACGCATTAATGGGCGGTGCGGTGGATGAGCTAGGCGCCCCCCAATCCTCAGCATCAAAGAAAATCATATCGATTCCCACCTGCGGTTTTACCGAACTCGCTTGGATCGAACGGGCAATTTCAAGTAAAACCCCGACCCCACTACCGCCATCATTGGCTCCATCAATGGCCTCATTTACCCGGGCTACATCTTTATCGGCCATAGGGCGAGTATCCCAATGGGCCCCTAACAAAATACGTTTAGCAACTTGTGGCTGATAGGAAGCAATGATATTTCTTGATTTCAGTTTAACTCCATCGTACGTTACGGCGGTGAAAGGCTGCTCTTGAACTTCCCATCCCCAAGCTTTGAGCTGTTGGATGATCCAATCTCCCGTTTGCCGATGTGCTTTGGAGTTGGGGACTCGAGGTCCAAATGCCACTTGTTTGGCAACGTAGGCATAGGCAGAGTCCGCTTGAAATAAAGGAACCTGCACGGATGGCGTTTCAACAACAGCGGCTTCTTGTTTATTTGATTCGGACTGACAAGCGAGTAAACTCCAAATCATGAAGGTGATAAACCCGATTCTTTTCATATCAATTTTTCAACTTTACTTGTAAAATTAAACCCAATTCTTCCAAGGTAAGTCGTTTCATTAGGAAATTATCTCGTTTTTTTTGATTTTTGACTAATGCGGTCTATTCATCTTCTATTTTTTCTTTTGTGCGTATCAATCCGTTTGATCGCGCAAAGTCCACAACTTCGGCAAGGGCCAACCAAAAAAGCAGTCAAAGGATTTCGATACGACATTTTTGGTGACACTTATGCGGATACACCGATCGAAGGAAAATCCTTACAAGGACAGGTGTTCTATTTGATTTCCGGTCATGGAGGCCCCGACCCTGGCGCTATGGCCAAGGTAAAAGAGGGTTGGTTATGTGAAGATGAATATGCTTACGATATTACGCTGCGCTTAGCTCGTAATCTAATCAGTCAAAGTGCCAAAGTCTACCTAATTGTGCGTGATGAAAACGACGGAATTCGAAATGCCCAATTTTTAGAACCCGACAAAGACGAGCGAGTATGGGGGGATCAAAAAATTCCCCTCGATCAACGCGCCCGCCTGAGACAACGTGCCGAGATCGTGAATGAACTATACACCGAAAACAAAAAGAAAGGCTACACCCACCAGCGTTGTGTCGAAATCCACGTAGATTCCCGCTATGAAGGCCAAAAAGTGGATGTATTTTTTTACTTTAAGGAGGGCAGTTCGATTGGAGAAGAATTAGCTACCGCCATGCAACAAAAACTAAAAGAAAAATACGATGCTTTTCAAAAGAATCGTGGATATACCGGATCGGTAACCGCTCGTGACTTGTTTATGCTGCGGGAAACCATTCCCCCGATGGTCTACATAGAGGTTGGTAACATTGCCAATCCGTTTGACCAACGACGTTTATTAATTCCCAACAACCGCCAAGCGCTAGCCAATTGGTTGGCATTAGGCATTCAATCCCATGCCTCAAAATGATCACACTTTCACTCTGGCTCTTTTTCTTGCAAATCTTTCCAGGATTCGACATCTCCCACCTCATTGCTCCGGGTGCACAACTCACCTTGGTAGCCAACCAATTTTCCTTTACTGAAGGACCCGCCAGGCACCCCAATGGTGATATCTATTTTACAGATCAACCTAACGACCGCATTTGGGTGTATACCACATCGGAGCAGCTTTTGCTGTACAAAGAAGGTACCGGCCGTGCTAATGGCCTCTATTTTCATCCCAACGGCACATTATGGGCATGTTCAGATGAGTTAAATGAGATAAGGGCCTACGATGTAGCAAGCCTATCTTACCAGTTGATCATGCCCGGTAGGTACCAAGGAAAACGATTCAATGGCCCAAATGACTTATGGATTCACCCCACAACAAAAACGGTCTATTTCACGGATCCCTTTTACGTACGCCCGTACTGGCAACATAAAACCCCCGATTTAGACAAAAAAGGGGTTTATCGACTAATGGAGGGTAAACAAGTACCCGAACTACTCGAAGAAGGTCTCGTTCAACCCAATGGAATAATTGGTAGTCCAGATGGACGTTTTTTGTATGTCGCTGACATCAAAGATCAAAAAACCTACCGCTATTCCATTCAGGCCGATGGAACCCTTTCACAACGTATGCTCTTTGCCGAAATGGGCTCCGATGGCATGACCATAGATGCACTAGGCAATATTTATTTGACCGGAAAGGGGGTTACGATATTCAATCCCAAGGGAGAGAAAATTGGTCATATCCCCGTTCCAGAACCTTGGACTGCCAATGTAACGTTTGGCGGGAAAGACCAAAAGACTTTGTTTATAACAGCAAGTAAATCCGTTTATACCTTAAAAATGCAAGTGGCAGGCCGTTAAAATCCATACCATTTATTGGCGCTTTGATACCAAAGTGCCTTTTTTTCTCCTTTACTTAAAGTAGCTAACCAATCCTCAACCACGTGCATTTGTTCAGGATAGGAGGCTGCCATCAAACAAACAGGCCAATCAGAGCCTATCATAAGACGATCTGGACCAAAGTGCGTGAGGAGGAAATCAAAATAAGGAATAATTTCGGTCGCCTTCCAAAGGAAACCAGGCGCCTCGGTGGTAAAACCTGACAGCTTAACCGCTAAATTGGGGATTTCAGCAAGTTTTTTCATCGATTTCTCCCAAAAAGACCGGTCAGGTTGCCCAACCATCGGTTTGGCCATATGGTCCAAGATCAATCGGGTATCTCCACATTGAGGAAGAAGTCTCTCAGCCCAGAGAAGTTGGGATTGGGTCAGGAGTACATCATAGGAAAATTCAGCATCTCCCAAGGTGCGAATTCCTCGAGCTACCTTATTTTGATTCCACCATTCCTCTGGTTCTGCCTGCATAATATGCCGAAAACCAACCACACGATGGCCAGGTGGTAAACGATGCAGATCTTCGTGCAAAGAATGCGACAGCAGGTCGATCCACCCCACTACCCCAGCGATTCGATCCGTCTGGATGGACAGGTCATTCATCCAAACCGTTTCATCCCATGTCTGATGTACCTGGACCAAGATGGATCGATCGATACCCGCTGCATCCATAGTTTGTATCCAATCCGACAGATGGAAATCCCGACGAATGGACTCGTCCGGAATCCACTCCATGGTGGCTGGGTGGTATTCCCACAAGTGGTGATGGGCATCCCATTTAGGAAAATCATCAACTGAATTCATTCAAAATCGTTTTTTACTTGATCTTCGAGCCAAAATACTTAGTAAGTTTACAGTATTCTTATGGCTTTCTAATGATATAACCTGTAATTTTCCATTCTAAAGTCCTAAACTTCGACGGATCGATTTATGAATTTACCTAGACAAACCCGAATTTTATTAATCATTTTCTTCTTTTCGGGTTTCGCCGCCTTAATGTATCAAGTTATCTGGCAAAGATGGCTCGTTTTTTATACCGGTATCAGTTCTTTGAGTATTAGTTTGATTGTTTCCGCATTTATGGCGGGTCTAGGATTGGGGTATTGGTTTGGAGGCCAATGGGCTGACAAAACCCGAAGACCTTTGTATTTATTTATGCTCGCCGAATTAGGTATTGGGGCATTTGCTCTTGCCAGCAAATACCTGCTCTACGACTGGCTTTATGTGCAACAAGGAATAACGGCCACCAGTACTTGGGCAATTTACAGTTGTTTGTTTGCTCTACTTTTGTTTCCCACCTTTTTGATGGGCCTTTCATTGCCACTCTTGTCCAAAACTTTTAAACTAGCCAATGCCACCGACCAGGCGCATCACATCAGCCGTTTGTATTTTATTAATACACTTGGGGCAGCGATTGGAGCCATTCTCACCTCCTTCTTTTTTATTCGTGGGCTTGGATTTGCACAAACCATCTGGCTAGGCGCCTCCCTCAATGCACTTTGTGCTCTATTGGCTTGGATATTGTTTCGAAATATTACCCAAAACCAGCCCTCCCATTCGATGGAGTCGAGCAATTCGGCCTCTTTCTCCATTCAAAAACTGGCTCCGTGGATGGTGCACTATTTCCTTTCCGGATTTATGGCCATTAGCCTAGAAATTGTCTGGTTCCGGATTATCGAGACCCTCATGAAGCCCCTTGCCTTAACATTCTCACTTATCTTGGGTATATACCTAGCCACCATGGCGATTGGGACCTGGCTGGGAATTCAGACAACCCCTCGGTGGATCCACCAAAAAATGAGAATATTTCTCCGTTTGCAGTATGCTTTGTATGGTTATGCTTTGGTCTCTGTAGTAACACTGTGGTTTGCGCTACCGCACATGACCACACTTTTTGATTTCCTAAGAGGCTATGACTTTTCCCTATCACCTTCCATTCTGATCTACACCGTTGTGATCATTCCGCTGTTTTTAATGGCCGTGCCCACATTTTTGATGGGGTTTAGTTTCACCGTAAGCCAGGTCATCATTCAAGATGAGTATGAAGCTGTCGGTCGAAAAGTAGGCTGGTTACAAGGCGTCAATATCATTGGTTCTACCGCTGGGTCTTGGTTCGTTAGTTTGGTCGGCTTTAACTACCTAGGTACCGCCTTGACGCTTCAGATCATAGGTTCCACCATTTTGTTGTATGCCTTGGTAGGTTGGAAAACACAGGAGACCCGCCGGATAACTTTGGGAATTCTTGGACTCTTTTTTGTTTGTGTCGTCTCGGTTTTTCCAACCAATCATCGCCTCTGGATGGTTTTTAGTGGTATGCAGGACCCCGACCGATTCATCCTTCAAGAAAATGACACGGCCTTATCGATCATAAAAATCAATGAGGACAAAACCGCCTGGGTATTCATCAACGGCTTAGGCCAAAGCCTATTTCCTTATCATTTGGACGAAAATCACGTTATTCTTGGCGCATTTCCGTCTTTATTCCATCCAAATCCTGAACGGATTGCCATCATTGGCTTGGGCTCGGCGAGCACTTTGTTCAATGCCTCAGGCCGAATCGAGACGAAGCATATTGATTGTTATGAAGTAATCGAAAATCAGCCAAAGGTACTTGAGAAATACATGGCAATGTCGGGTTATACGATTCCTGCCGTTGCTTTGAACGACCCTCGTGGCCACATTCAATTGCAGGATGGCCGGTATGCATTGCATCACTCAACAGAACAATATGATATCATTGAAGCCGATGCACTTCGTCCTAGATCTTCTTTTTCTGGGAATTTGTATTCGGTGGAGTACTTTCAATTGGTGAAATCCAAACTTAAACCTGGAGGTCTTGCCATTACCTGGGGGGCAACCGATCGGATCGTCAATAGTATCAAAGAAGTTTTCCCGTATGTGTATCGGGTAAATGGATTTATGGTGATGGGAAGTACCACGCCCGTGCAACGAAATTGGTCCGACATCCAAACCTCTTTGTCACATTCATTTACAAAGAACCATTTTCAAAAAGCACAAATTCCCATCGACACCCTGATTCAAAAAGGATATGAAAGTATCGAAATTTTGCAAAATGGGCAGGTTACTCAGCATCGTCGTAAAAACACAGATATGTGGCCGCGAGATGAGTATGATTTGGGTAGAATATGGAGTTTCTTGGGAGATTAAGCTCCCAAGAAATTACCAAATATTTTTTAAGTCCTTCGCCTCATACGTGTGATTCCGTTCTTCGAATACGGAATTCCCAGAAACTTTTTTCAATCGAAGCGCATCCACACCTTTTACAATACGCATCAATAAGGCTACGGGCGTTAGAAAGACAAAAAAGATCAACGATAAGAGGATGGTCGCATTGATTTTACCCAAGACGTGGGCCAAACCCATCCAACCTTTGACAATCCATTGCGTGAGCCATGTAGAGAATAGTCCGATACAACCTACCACCACAGACAAAGTGAGAAACCACCGGATATCAAAAATAAGATACAACACCAAGAAGCCAACCACAATACCCAACATGGCTGACATTGACTTTTCTTTCGCTTCCATGAGATTAGAATAAGGTATAGATGAAAGGAGCAATAGCAGACCCTCCTCCAACAACGATGAGTACACCTACCAATAAAAGTACTAAAATAACGGGCATCAACCACCACTTTTTACGCTCTTTCAAAAAGCTCAGAATGTCCTGCAAAAAATCCATATTAATCAATCAGTTTTAAATCTTGAAGTATTCTTTTAATCAACACCTCATTGGCGAGAGGTGTCGGGTGTTCGTCAAAAGGAATGGCAAAGGTACGATCTTTTGGATTAAATAGGGTAGAGTAATCTAGTACCTTGACCCCCTTTTTCACGAGTCTTGTCTTTATTTCTGTATTATCCGTAGTTGTGGGATATAAAATGACATAAAAAGGGCTTCCTGGAAATTGAGCCTCGAAGGTCGCAGCGGCTTGATGCAATACCTCGGCAGTGAGTTCAGTATGTTCAGACGTTAATCGGAAGGGTAAACCGATCTGAAAAAGTTTCATTAAATTACTTTGCAACAAAAGTTCATAAAGGCGATTGACCTGAACCCGATGCGTTTTAAAAAGTCCTTTTCGAACGAGTTGGCCATTTTCTAGCACATAATAGGGTGCATTCCCTTCATTATAAACATAATGACTCATGGTGCTGACCACCCGATTGATATGATCTGGGATATAAACAAAGAAACCAATCCCGCTTTTCTCTTCAATCATCTGAGGCAAGTTCCCACTCTCCAGTCGAGCTAAAGCTTGGGCAGGACTGTAGCCACTGTAGGCCAAATTATACGGTTGGTACTTCGGTATCAATTTGCCAAAGTAATACGGCATGGTTTGATGGCTTTCAACCCCTTCTCCGAAGGTCATGGAGCATCCAAAGAACTGAACAAATTGTGTTCGCTTGCGGGTAGTATCGTCTAGTGGTGTGATCCGTAAACTATGGGCGTTGGTGGCGTAGCGAATGGCATACAGAGTATCTTGCCCCCGAGTTTTAACGCCTTCTAATTGGCGATTTGCCTCAGGCTTATACCCTAGCGTACTATCCAGCTGCATGGAATGCGTTGGTCCTTTAATCGCAGGACCAGCTTGAGTAGCTTTGACTTGGAGAATTACGCCACAAACAAACTCCACCAAATAGCCAACCAGCACAAGGCTTAAAATCGAGAGAGCCAAATTGGGGATCCAACGTATTTTGGAGGAAAATCCGATTCCCAAAAGAATAATAAAACTGACCCATCGAAGGATCGACCACAGCCTAGTATCCATCGAAAAACCGGCGACCACTCCATTGGCATCCCCGTAAAAAAAATCAAAAAAGAGACCCGCCAGTGACCCCAGAAGAAGGCACGTAGAAAGTAGCAATAAGCTGGTTCTGAGCACAGATTTATTTTTCACAAACTCGATTAATCCAAGGTGAATTCCTCTTTCCACTTATCTGATTCTTGCCAAGCCGGTTGGTCTTTTTTGGCAAAAATAAAGTTACCTACCACAAGATAATCCATTTCAGTACGCATCAAACAACGATACGCGTCTTCGGGTGTACACACAATGGGTTCACCCCGCACGTTGAAACTGGTATTCACAATAACGCCATATCCTGTCTGTTTTTTAAATGCCTGAATAAGTTCATAATACCGAGGATTGGTTTCTTGATGAACACTTTGAATCCGGGCTGAGTAGTCGATATGGGTAATGGAAGGTAGATCAGAGCGAAGGAAATACAATTTTTCCATCATGGGAAGTTCCTCATAATTTGCTGGATAAACATTCCGTCGACTTTCTTGGACGGGATGTACCAATAACATGTAGGGAGAGTGAGTCGGACAGTCAAAATAGGTTTGAACATCCTCTGCCAACACCGAGGGCGCAAAGGGCCGGAAACCTTCCCGGTATTTGATTTTCAAGTTTAATTTTTTCTGCATTTCCGGATTACGGGCGTCCCCCAAAATACTACGCCCTCCCAGTGCTCGCGGACCAAACTCCATGCGTCCCTGAAACCAACCCACCACATTTCCTTCGGCTAAATAGGCTGCTGTTTCGGACGCAACCTCCTCAAAATTGGGAAGGTAGGTAAACTGTGCCTGGTATTTTCGAGCCATCTTTCGAATGTCTAAATCGCTAAACTCAGGCCCGAGGTATGATCCTTTCATGCCATCCAAGGCAGTGGGATCCAAGGTACGGGGTTGATTGAAATAAATATGAAACGCAGCCTGGGCAGCTCCTAATGCCCCTCCAGCATCTCCGGCGGCAGGCTGAATGAACAGATTCTTAAAGATACCTGCCTTTTGAAGTTTTCCGTTTGCCACACAGTTCAATGCCACACCACCAGCCAAACAAACATTGGGAGACCCTGTAAGACGCTGGGCTTCTTGGGCCATTTTCAAAACGATTTTCTCAGTAACCTCTTGGATAGCCAGCGCAAAATCACAGTGTATCTGCTCTAGTTGGCTTTCGGCTTCTCTTCGTGGAAATCCGAGTAAGGCTGCCCATTTGTCATCATGTACCATCCGGAGTCCCGTGGCATAATTAAAATAGTCCTGATTTAACCAAATCGAACCATCGGGTTTGATTTCGATCAGGGAAGACTCTATCGCTTCAACCAATCGGGCCACTTGTGCGGATCCATGGGCCCCGTAGGGAGCTAGTCCCATTAACTTATATTCTCCAGAGTTTACCTTGAATCCACAGTAATAAGTAACCGCCGAATACAGTAATCCCAAAGAATGAGGGAATTTTAATTCTTTGAGTATGGTGATGTCTTTTCCTTTTCCATGGCAGATGGAGGCTGTGGCCCATTCGCCTACGCCATCCAAGGTTAAAATAGCCGCTTCCTCAAAAGGAGAGGGATAAAAAGCACTGGCAGCATGAGATAAATGGTGTTCAGGAAAAAGCAAGGGAACCTTCTTTGCATCAAACGCACCTATTTTGTTCAATTCCTCTTTGAGCATTCGCTTGAGAAACATTTTTTCCTTCAACCAAACGGGAATCGCCTTTAAAAAAGAGGTCAGTCCTTTCGGAGAAAAAGCGTAATAGGTTTCCAAAAGTCGCTCAAACTTGAGCAAGGGCTTATCGTAAAAGACAACAGCATCGAGTTGCTCCAAAGTCAGTCCGGCTTCCTCTAAACAATAGCGTACTGCATGGGTTGGGAAGGCGGGATCATGTTTAATTCGGGTGAATCGTTCTTCTTGTGCCGCGGCTACAATGGTGCCATTTTGAATAAGCGCTGCGGCGGAATCGTGATAAAATGCAGAAATACCGAGAATATTCATCCAGTTATGCTGGTTACCTTTTGAGTAACGTTTTCGTTTAAAAAGAGAACAAATTTAGCAAAAATATCCTCAATCCGTGGCCCGGAACTTCAAAATTATCTTTTCGGTTTGCCAAGATTGGGTCCATAAAATCTTCCTTATTTTACTTTAACTTCATCCAGGAATAACCAACTAGGTTGCCCTGCGGCAGGGTGGTTGGGAGGTAATTTTCCAGCGTGTTCTGCCTTGAAGCGAATGTACCTCGTTCTGGTTTTGGGGAAGGTTAAATTAACTTCTTCTACGAAATAGTCCTGGCGATCGGTGGGTAAGATATTTTGACCTGCCAGGGTCCTAAAATACTTTCCGTCGGTGGATACTTCTACTTGAACACGCCGAGGGGCTAAAATCCAGCTAGCCCAAGCTTGTTGGTAACTCACTTGTACCTGAGAGATGTCGATAGACTGCCCTAAATCAAAAGTCATTACGGCATCTTCCCCATTCCAGCCAATCCATGTGGCCGTGTTTTGAAGAGTTCCTGTAACCCCGTTAGTTAAAGCAAACTCTTCTCCCCCTGTGTACACTTTAGGTGCTTTTTCCAGCACATAGGGAATCCCCGTAGCCAAATGAAGATGAAAAAATCGTTGAAACGATACCCCCACAGGCTCTCCTTTCGAATTGACCACCCTCGCTTCAAGAAGGCGGCTCTCGGTAACAGGATAGCCTGACTCTGGGTAATTAACCCAGGAATCATTGGCTTTGACTTGAATTTTCAATTGTGGATCCGATGTCTTGAGCTCGACTTTAACTTGCTCTTGTTCTTTTTTGGTTTTAGCCTGGATATCATACACACGTCTTGATGCCCGTACGCCCACGTTTTCCAATCGTTCGAAATGAGTGGCTAATCGCCGAATAAAATCAGGATAGCTTTTATTCTCGGGTAAGGTCCAGGCCACCTCTGCCAAGGCGCTAGCCCGGGGGAAAACCATGTAGTCTAAATACCCGGGAGTAGCGATGTATTCCGTCCAAACATTTCCTTGGGTACCCAGGATCCGTTTCGATTCATCGGGGGTTAGTCCCGCCGGCACGGGGTCGTACCCATACACTTTTTCTACAGGTAAATAGCCACCAATGGCCAAGGGCTCGGTGGTTGGATCCCCTTGGTAATAGTCAAAATAGACATGAGAGGTAGGTGTCATGATGGCTTGGTGTCCTTGTTGGACAGCCGCAATGCCACCCTCCACACCTCGCCAAGACATGATCGTTGCATTTGGCGAAATGCCCCCTTCCAAGATTTCATCCCAACCAATTAACTTTCGTCCTTTGCTGCTGAGGAAGGCATCTATTCGTTTGATGAAATAACTTTGCAGACCGTGCTCATCTTTTAGATTTTCCTTTTTGATGAGATCCTGACAGAAAGCCGAGTTCTTCCAAGTCGTCTTAGGACACTCATCTCCTCCAATGTGGATGTAGGGACTTGGAAACAAATCCATCACCTCCGTTAACACATCCTCCAGAAAGGTAAATGTTTTTTCGTATGGGCAAAACACGTTTTCTTCTACTCCCCAGGTCGTTCCTACTTGGTAAGGCCCGCCGGTACACCCATACTCTGGATAAGCCGCCAAAGCGGCTAAGGCATGACCCGGCATTTCAATCTCAGGAATGATGGTTATGTACCGAGATTGCGCATATGCCACGATATCCCTAATTTGTTCTTGGGTGTAAAATCCTCCATACGGTGTTCCATCCCACTGTTGGTCTCGATAATGCCCTTTCATGGTTTCCTTCCGAATCGAACCCACCTCGGTCAGTTTAGGATATTTCTTTATTTCAATGCGCCAGCCCTGATCTTCTGTCAGATGCCAATGAAAGGTATTGAACTTATGAAGAGCCAATAGATCAATAAAGCGTTTCACCATATCGACCGAATAAAAATGCCGGCCGACATCCAGCATCATACCCCGGTAGGCAAATCGGGGGGCATCCTGGATTGAAACGGAAGGGATAGTCCAGATACCTTGATTTCCTGATCCTGAAAAAACGGTAGGCGGCATCACTTGAAGTAAGGTCTGAATCCCATAAAAATGACCTTTCCCTGTGGCCGATGTAATTTTTATCCCCTCGGGAGCGACGTCCAATGCATATTCTTCGGACGACATGGTAGGGTCAACTATCAAGTGTATCGAAGGCGAAGTGGCTACCGAAGTGATTTCAAGCAATATTCCGGAAGAAAGCCGAAGTCGCTGCTGTAACCATTGTGCGGCATCCAGACTCGTCTTGGCCTCGGGTGGTAACACGATTTTGACTCGTTTCGAAAGCAAGAAAGCCCCCGGATTTTGGGTGACTCGCTGGGGTTGAGGAATGATCGAAAGGGGGGTGTTTTGAGCCGTCGTGATGAAGGCCATTAAAAAGCAACCCATCCAAGTTAGGAAGCGCATGTCATGTCTTTTTTGAGGATACACATCGGAATACGTACGATTAAAAGTAATCCTATTTTTTAATAACTCCAGTTGCTTGTCCAAAATTGCCTGGGTTTTTTTGAGAAAAAAGTGGGTGTTTAATTAAAATTTCAGCCGCCATACGTTCACCTGCTTCATTCCAATGTCCATCACAAAGGACATACAACGATTCTGGCGACCGATGTTGGGCAAATGCAGGCAATGTATTGATAAACAAAAGGGAATGTTTTTGGCAAAGGGCTTGAATCCGATCTGCCAATCGCATGGATTTGTTTTTTTGGTACGTTTTGATGTCGGACAACGTCGGGTACATGGCCACCAAGATGGGTTTTCCATTCGCCTCCTCTTTCAATTTGACCAAAGATCGTTCAAAATCTTGCCACGCTTTAGGATTGATTTCTTGGTCGAATGAATTGGTCTCCTCATACGTATGCCGTGCGTTTTGCAAGGCAAGTCCTTTGATCAACGCCCAAACATAGGAATTTGAAGTGATTTCAACCTGTAGCTTTTCCGGCAAAGAGAGCGACCGGTACAAAGAATCACGGGTTTGGTAAACAAGGTCAGGGCGATTGTAGCGGGTCAATGATCCAAAAGCCTGGTCCACACGATTCAACGAATACTTTATTTGTCCGGATTCATCCCAATACGGACGGTAGATAGGATATTCTAAGATGTTTATTTTTTTTTCAGGTTGGTAGTCTTCTAAATCATTGGCGGGTAAAACACCCAACACAATGGCATCGTGGGTATAGTTGGACTTCAACTTGCGGTAAATCAAATAATGATTCAGGGTGGAGGAGGATCGAATTCCCATGTTGATTTGGGGAATTTTAGTCCATTTTTGAATCCAGGAGGAAGCACGGTCGTTCACATTCACCATGGCTCCTTCCGTAAAGGAATCTCCGAGCCAGATCATCCGAGGAACAATCGAGGTGGCGGTATGTTCCATATCTCGAAGTCCCAAGTGATTGGTTTTATATTTGATTTCTTTCTGGTCGCTACAACGGGCGATGGTCACAGAATCGTTTGGGCGTCGCCAAAAATCAAAATCGGGATCGTAGTGGCCATACAAGGGCGGACGATCCGAACTGACTGGCGGACTGTACTTGAAAAGCAAATGAGAAGGCTTTTCAAAGGAAGGCCACACCCAGTGTAGCATCATCCAAGAAATGACCTCTAATAAAAACCAAAGTACAGAAAAAAGTAAAAACTGCGCGCGAAGCACGGAGGCCTTGGAAGATCGATACCAAATAAAATAGATTATAATCAGGAGTGCGAGGATACCAGTTCGTAGGAGTACTGGATACCACCTTGGATCTTGTAAGGTTATCATGGAAGGGAGTTTGGATACTAAATCTGAAAACGACTCCCAAAACTAATTATTTTAAAGTATTAAATAAATCTCTTTTTAAGATATTCTACTTTTTAAAAAGAGATTCTACGAATGCGGCTTTGTTAAAGACTTGGAGGTGTTCCATTTGCTCTCCTACGCCGATGTATTTAACGGGGATTTTGAATTCGTCGGAAATCCCGATGACAACCCCCCCTTTGGCCGTTCCATCTAATTTGGTGACCGCTAAGGCGGTAATATCGGTCACTCGGGTAAACTCACGGGCTTGTATGACCGCATTTTGACCGGTGGAACCATCCAATACGAGAAGCACTTCATGGGGTGATTCAGGAATCAACTTTTGCATGACTCGTTTAATCTTTCCCAATTCGTTCATTAAGTTCACTTTGGTATGTAAGCGGCCTGCGGTATCGATGATGATTACGTCGGCTTTTTGTTCCAAACCCGCCTTCAAGGCATCATAGGCCACAGAGGATGGGTCGGTGTTCATGCCATGATCCACTACGGTTACGCCCACACGCGAGCCCCACAATTTGAGTTGGTCCACTGCGGCGGCCCGGAATGTATCGGCTGCTCCCAACACGACTTTTTTTCCATTCTTTTGAAAATTGTGGGCCAATTTACCGATGGTAGTGGTTTTCCCAACGCCATTGACACCTACAACCATGATGACGTATGGAGAAGGTAAATGATCCGTTTCAAAACTATTTTCCACATCGGAGGAATTGTTTTCCGTCAACAGTGCTGCAATCTCCTCTCTTAGGATGCGATCGAGTTCTTCGACATTCACATATTTATCTTGAGCTACGCGTTTTTCGATGCGTCGAATGATTTTCAATGTTGTTTCCACACCTACATCGGAACTGATCAAAATTTCCTCTAGCTCATCCAAAACTTCCTCGTCCACAGTAGACTTTCCTACAACGGCCTTGGTTAGTTTATCAAAAAAGCTTTGATTGGTTTTTTCAAGCCCCTTTTCTAGCGACTCCTTTTTTTGTTTGGTGAAAAAGTCAAAGATACCCATACCCCGATTAAAAATGTTGAGCAAAAATACGGCTTTACTTTGAGTTTTTAACGTTTTTTCCCTTGTAAAACCAGATAGGGAGAGCCTATTTTTGAATCAAAAGGGAACAATCGGGTGATTATTTTCCCCATCAACCAGATGGCCTTGACCAATCCACGGACAAAAATGGGATGTTGATTTTCTTTTTCAAGCCATACACTGAACTTCCGAAAATAAAATACTTGTACTTCCTCCATGCCCATTTTCATTGCAGAAGCTCGGAGGACCTCTCGATCCATGATGCGTACATTGTGTTTATCGTAATTGTCACGGTCAAAGGTTTTTTGAATCCAGCCATTGATCCCCCGAAAATTGGGGAGTGTGATCAGCACATGTCCGCCGGAGGGAACAAACTGCAAGTGCCGAAACAGAATATCATCTAAATCTTCAAAATGTTCAATGAGCCCACATGAAATGACTAGGTCATAAGTTTGGCTCGGCAGATGAGTAAACAAGTCGGCCTCAATAACCTGAATGGCGTCTGGTTTCAGATCATTGGCCTTCAATAAGTCCTCTACGAGAGGGGGATGTACGAAATAATCCAACAGGGTCGACGAAATCCCATAGTGTTTGTGGAGCAAAGTGGCATAATAACCTGGAAATCCACCCAGCTCAATGGCTGTTTTGATTTTTTTACCTTGAAGGAAGGCCTCTACAAGGTCTCCTAACTCATAGTATCGATCCAGTCTCCGAGCTAAGTCGGTCTTGGATTCCCAATAAGTTTGCCAGAATGCGCGGGTAGTCAATTGATTTTCCATTTGTTACAGCCGTTTAACCACGCAAACTACCAAAAAATATGGGAATGACCCAAAAAGAAACGGAAAGCCATTTGGTGACTTTCAATTGTTGACCGTATATTTGGTTGCTTGATTTTAAGCCTATCTTCTTATAACCAAACCCCCTGAGCGATCATGGAAAAAATTAAAGTGGCGGTTGTCGGGACCGGCTTCATTGGACCGGCTCACATCGAAGCCCTACGTCGACTCCCCAATGTGGAAGTTGCCGCACTTTGTGAATTCTCTCAAGAACTTGCGGAACAAAAAGCGCAACAGCTTGGCATTCCCCGAGCTTATGTATTTGAGGAATTATTGAAACAAGAGGATATTGCCTGTATCCACATCTGTACACCTAACTTTTTGCACTATTCTCAATCGAAAGCCGCTTTGCTTGCTGGGAAACATGTAGTTTGTGAAAAACCATTGGCTACTAAAATTGAGGAGGCGGAGGAGCTCGTTGCGTTAGCGAAGGAGACCGGCCTAGTCAATGCAGTTCATTTCAATCTCCGTTATTACCCATTAGTTCGGCAGATGAAGACCATGCGTGAGAAAGGTGACCTCGGGCAGATTTATTCCATAATGGGTTCGTATCTTCAGGATTGGTTGTACCTAAATACAGATTATAACTGGCGTCTGGAGCCTGACAAATCGGGTGATTCAAGGGCTATCGCCGATATTGGATCGCACTTATTGGATTTAACGGAATATGTCACAGGTTTGCGGATCACCGAGGTGATGGCCGACTTCTCTACCGTTCACCCAACTCGATTGAAACCATTGAAGGCCATCGAAACCTACTCGGGCAAAATGTTACAAGCGTCGGATTATGAGGAGGTACCCATTCATACCGAAGACCATGCGAACGTGTTGCTTCGTTTTGACAACGGACAGCGTGGGGTCGTTACGGTTTCACAAGTCGCCGCAGGCCGGAAAAATCGATTGAATATTGAAATTTCTGGATCGAAAGCCAATTTTGAGTGGTGTTCTGAAAAGCCAAATGAGCTTTGGATTGGAAAACGGGAAACGGCCAATCAGACCCTCATGAAAGATCCCTCCTTGTTTTATCCGGAGGCAGGAAGTTTAATTTCCTTCCCGGGAGGCCACAATGAGGGTTTCCCCGACACCTCAAAACAAATGTTTAAAGAAGTGTATGCAGCGGTGGCAGAAGGCAAACAGCCCGAAAATCCAACTTACCCAACGTTTGCAGATGGCCTTCGGGAATTGTTGATTTGTGAGCGAATCGTGGAAAGTCACCGGAAGCAAGCTTGGGTGACCGTGTAAGTATTTCCTTGGGTACCGATAACCAGCGGAGTCGGTACCCTTTTTTTCACCCTTTAACCCTCCCATTCCCATGTTAAAACTAGGATTTGTAAGTGCCATTTTAGCCGATTTCGGATTTGAGCATGTCATTAATTTTGCTCAAAAACACGGCTTTGAGTCGGTCGAAATCATGTGTTGGCCGGGAAACAACCAAGATGCCCGTCGGTATGCTGGGGTTACGCACATTGACGTCGACTCCCTGGATGCCGCCTACATCAAACACTTCGTCAAAGAAAGAAACATCACCATATCTGGACTCGGGTACTACCCAAATCCATTAGACCCAGATCCTGCCAAGTCTGAATTTTATGTTGAGCATATCAAAAAAATCATTCGGGCGTGCAACCAGCTAGGGGTTCCGGTCATGAACACATTCATTGGCCGAAATCAACATTTGAACATGCAAGAAAACTTGGCGCTATTCCAAAAAGTTTGGGAACCCATCATTGCCACAGCCGAACAAGAGGGCGTGAAAATCGGGATTGAAAACTGCCCCATGTTCTTTACCAACGATGAATGGCCTGGTGGAAAAAACCTCGCCATTAGTCCTGCCATTTGGGACCACATGTTCTCGGTTTTCCCTACCAAACTCTTTGGCTTGAATTATGACCCAAGCCATATGATTTTCCAGATGATGGACGAAATCAAACCCATTTATCAGTACAAAGACCGGCTACATCACATCCATATTAAAGATGTGAAAGTATACCGCGACAAATTAGATCGAGTGGGAATATTGGCCAATCCACTTGAATACCATTCGCCCAAACTTCCTGGCTTGGGAGATGTCAACTGGCGCGCTTTCTTTGCCGCTTTGACGGATGTCCGTTACCGAGGTCCTGTCGTGATCGAAGTCGAAGACAAGGCTTATGAGGGAAGTATGCAAGATGTGGTGGACGCAATCCTTACCTCTAGAAACTATGTCCGTCAATTCTTACCCCATTAATTTTTTATTAAATACTATTATTTATTAAAAAATTACTATATTTGTCTAACTATTCAACCCTACCTTTTAAGAAATTCAATACACCCGACCTATTTACACCTAAAAGCGAAGAAATTCTTCGCTTTTTTTATATTCTTCTGAACTTAGAACGTTATTTGGACGTCTAAACCACTACTATCTACAACCACAACATGAATTTACGTGATCAATGGATTTCAAATAAGCCGTGGGAGGCTTGGCAAGACTGGACATTATTACTCATTCGGGTATTGAGCGGTCTGGGCATGTTTGCTTTACATGGGGTTCGAAAATGGAATCGGCTTTTTACTTCCGAAGGCCCAATTGACTTTGCCGATCCTTTATTTTTAGGGCCTGAGTTCACCCTTTATATCGCCATCTTTGCGGAGGTCATTTGTGCCTTGTTGCTGGTTTTTGGCTTTCGAACTCGATTCGTAACCCTCCCATTGCTCGCCACCATGCTCGTAATTATCTTTAGGGTACATTGGGCTGACCCGATCGCCGATCAAGAGACCCCGATTTTATACCTACTTTCCTACCTTGTCTTATTGGTTTGGGGTGGTGGAAAATACAGTGTAGATCACTGGTTTGCCAAAAGAACCGAACAATAATATTTCGGCATAAGCACGAATTCGCCAAGACATAGCACAAATACGGGATTATGATGGAGGTCATTCTCCCTGCTTTTTTTCATTGTTTACTTTGAATCCACAAACCACAGGATTCGATGAAACAAAAAAAATGCAGTGGTCGATGCCCTTGAAAGGAAACACCCTCTTTCAAGTTGACTATCCTTTAAATTTCAAATTCCGTATTCCAATGAAGATCGAACAAATTTACACTGGCTGCATTGCACATGCCGCCTACTATATTGAAAGCCAAGGCGAAGCAGCTATTTTTGATCCCCTCCGCGAAGTAGCACCTTACCTACATAAAGCTGAAAAAGACGGAGCAAAAATTCGCTACGTATTCGAAACCCATTTCCATGCCGACTTTGTTTCCGGGCATCTGGATCTTGCGCAAAAAACCGGTGCTCATATCGTATACGGTCCTACGGCCAAACCTGCTTTTGAAGCCATTATTGCCGAAGACGGACAGGTTTTTCAGATAGGTGCCTGCCAAGTCAAAGCCATTCATACCCCCGGCCATACCATGGAGAGTACGACCTATCTTTTGATTGATGAGGACGGGAAAGAACAAGGACTCATCACTGGAGATACCCTGTTTATTGGGGATGTGGGTCGGCCTGACCTCGCACAACATGTGATTGCCGACCTGACGGAAGAAAAACTAGCTGGTTATTTATATGATTCGCTTCGAACTAAAATCATGCCGTTGTCCGATGACCTCATTGTCTATCCAAACCACGGGGCAGGAAGTGCTTGTGGAAAAATGATGAGTAAGGAAACTACGGATACCTTGGGTAATCAGAAACGAACAAATTACGCACTACAACCAGACCTCACCAAAGAAGCTTTTATCCAAGCAGTATTGACCGGACTAACAGCTCCTCCCGGTTACTTCCCAAAAAATGTATTAATGAACATTCAAGGATACGAAAGTTTGGATACCGTTCTGGAACGGGGCTCTCGTGCCTTGGGACCAGAGGCATTTGAAACAGCGGCCAACGAGACCCTAGCGCTTATTTTGGACAGCCGGGATGCCGAGGAATTCGCCAAAGGTTTCATTCCAAACTCCATCAATATTGGACTAGATAGCAATTTTGCAATGTGGGTGGGTGAACTCATTCCCGACATCCAGCAGGAAATTCTGTTGGTTACTGCACCGGGAAAAGAAGAAGAAACCATCACCCGCCTAGCCCGTGTCGGCTACGACCATGCCATTGGTTACCTAGAAGGTGGAATCGATGCTTGGGCAAAGTCCGGCAAGGAACTGGATCAGGTAGGAAGAATTAGTCCAGAGGAGTTTGAAATTCAATACCAAGCGGGTGACTTACTTTTCTTTGATGTCCGTAAGACCAGTGAATTCCAATCAGAACACCTAATAGGAGCCATCAATACACCCTTAGGAAGCCTCAATGAGTTTCTATCTGAATTTCCCAAAAACAAACCTTTTGTCCTTCATTGTGCCGGTGGATATCGAAGCATGATTGCCGCCTCCATCTTGAAGCAACGGGGATGGGATAATTTGGTGGATGTACGGGGGGGATTTGCTGCCTTGAAAAATACCCGCGTGCCCAAAACAGATTACGTTTGCCCAACCACCTTGTTGTAAAGGAAGGTCTACGGCCAAAACCGAGATCCCACCACCCATGTGGTGGGATTTTTTTGTGGTTTACTTAAAAAATTAGAAACCATTGAGAATTACCACTTATACCTATAATTGCCGAATTTAATTCGTCAATTTATTAATTTCTCCTAAAATAAAGAAAGTACTCCTAATTTTATTCCGAACAAATACCCATAGATGAAATCTATAAAAAAAGGACAATATCATTAATTTCTGAATTTTACTTTCTTTGCAAACAAAACTATTTTAATAGTAAACTAAACCTAATTCTATGAGAGTAGATCGACAAATTCCACAGCGGATTTGGCGTGGGACTTGGCTTGTTTTAAGCCTTGTTTTCACCCAACTTGCCGCGTTTGCCCAATACACGATATCGGGCAAAGTTTCGGACGCCAGCGGTCCGATCCCAGGAGCCAGTGTGGTCGTGCAAGGCACGTCCCAAGGTACTGCCACCGGAGCCGATGGTACGTACAGCATCCGGATTTCAAACAACGGCAAAGCGACCCTTATCTTTTCATCGGTTGGGTATGTGAGCCAGAGTGTCGCGGTAACGGGTGCACGTGAGCTGAACATCACTTTATCGGAGGACGAGAATCGTTTGGAAGAAGTGGTGGTTACGGGTCTTGCCACGTCCATCAAACGGTCCAACCTCGCCAATGCAGTCGGGACCATTTCAGCCAAAGAATTGATGGGGACTACCCAGATTCAGACCGTTGATAATGCCTTTTACGGAAAAGTAGCGGGTGTAAACATCAATGCCAACGGAGGAGCACCTGGAGGAGGGGCTTCGGTTCAGTTGCGTGGTATTTCATCCCTGACGGGCGCCTCTCAACCACTCTACATTGTCGACGGGGTGTATGTGAACAACAATACCAACCGGACAGGTCGTGGGTCTGTTACCGGGGCATCGGGTGTAGAAACCCAGGACGATGCCTCCAATCGGATCTCGGACTTGAACCCGAACGACATCGAGTCAGTGGAAATTTTAAAAGGACCTTCTGCCGCTGCCATTTACGGTACACGTGCGAATGCCGGGGTAATTATCATTACCACTAAAAAAGGATCTGCGGGTAAAACCAAGGTGTCTCTTTCTCAAGATTATGGAATGGCTACTCCACAACGACTTTTAGGAGTTGATGACTGGAGTGAAGAGAAAATTCGGTTCTTCTTCCCAGCTTCGCGTCAAGCGGTGGAGTTGGAGCGTTTCCGTCAAGCGGCAGGTCGTACCTACAATTATGAGGATTATTTCTACAACAACACAGCTCCGCTATCCAATACCCGTGTGAGTGTTTCAGGTGGAAATGATAAGACCAAGTTTTTTGTTTCCGGTTCCATGACTGATGAAAAAGGGATAATCAAAAATACCGGATTTCAGCGCTACAGTATTCGGACGAACATCGATCATAAGATCACCAATGACGTAACATTGAGTGTCGGATCAAACTACATGAATACCATATCTGAGCGTGGATTTACTGGAAACCAAAACAACTCAGGTGCCAGTATTGGTTACAACATCGCTTATGTTCCGAACTACTTCAACTTATTTCCGGATGCCAACGGGGTATATCCCAACAACCCATACTTTGCAGAGAATCCAGTGGCTGTAACGGATAAAGGTGAAAATATCTCCAATGTCAATCGTTTCATCCAATCTTTTGCTTTGAATGCCAATTTATTCAAAACAGAGAAGGCTTTGGTGAAATTTGTATTGCAAGGAGGGGCCGACTTCACCCAGAACAATACACGCGTGTATCTTCCAGAAGATCTTCAGTTTCAGCGCGCGCAAGCTAACCCTGGAGATATCATCGCAGGTAAAACAGAAAACGTGAATACCAACATTCAAGCCGCATTGGTGTACAATCAGAGCTTCGGTAAGGTCAACTTCACGACCCAAGGGGGGATTGTTCGCTTGGATTTTAAAGAGGATCGTCTTCTTAACCGTGCCCGCGGATTGGCCCCTGGACAGAAAAACTTAAACCAAGGAACCGTGCAAGAGATTTTCCAACAACGGTACTTGAAAGTGACCGATGTGGGCGCTTTCATCCAAGAAGAAGTAAACTGGGATGATAAAATCATTGCCACCGCCGGGGTTCGTTGGGACAAGTCGACTTTAATTGGAAATGCCAATGAATTCTACGCCTTCCCGAAAGCTTCCATGGCAATCAACCTCGCCAATTTTGCTTTTTTCCAAAATAGTGGATTAACCTCTGTATTTTCTTCCTTAAAGCCCCGAGCAGCGTACGGACAAACCGCTGGGGTTCCCACTTTTGGACAGACTTTCACACCCCTTCTTCCAGCCAACATCGGGGGGATCCTGGGCTCAGTCGTAACAGCTGGTGCTGGGAACACCAATATCGAACCCGAAAGAGCAGCTGAATTGGAATTTGGGGTTGACATGGGCTTATTCAAAAATCGCTTGAACTTGGAAGTAACTTATTACGACAAGCAAACGCGGAATAACATCCAAAACCTTTCTTTATCTCCATCAACCGGATATTCGTCCATTCCAAGTAATTTGGCTCAATTGCAAAACCGTGGTTGGGAATTGAGTTTGTCTGGAACGGTGGTACAAAAAGAAAATATCCGTTGGACAAGCCGTGTGATGTGGTGGAGAAACAACCTCCTCCTGAAAGAATTGGGTATCCCCGCGTACAATGCCGGCGGTTTTGGCGCAACCTTGGGAACATTCTTGTACCAGGCCGGATTCTCCCCTACCACTATTGTTGGAACACGCCCGCGCCGCTTATTGCCTGACGGCTCGCAAGATCCAAACGACACCCCAGCCAACGAAGGTGTTCTCACGGGAGCTTATATCCTAGGAAATGGCCAACCTGACTTTCAAATGTCGTGGTTTAATGAAATCAATTTCTTAAAACACTTTGACTTAAACTTCTTGTGGCATTGGAAACAAGGCGGTGATAACATCAACTTGTCGCAATTCCTAACAGACTCCGGTGGTACCACACCCGGTTGGTTTGGTGATGATGACGGAGACGGAAAACCAAACGGCCGTGACCGAGGCATCGACCCCAACAACGGAGCAGATCGCTGGGTACAAGATGCTTCTTACATTCGTTTACGCGAGGCCGCTTTGTATTACAACTTCCCTCAAACCAAAGTGAACAATTGGTTCAACAACAAAGTATCCCGGATCCGAATTGGTTTCTCCGCTCAAAACCCATTGACGTTCTCAAAGTACTTTGGCTATGACCCAGAAACCTCAACATTCGGTATTCAAGCGGTTCAGTCTGGAGTTGATATTAGTCCATACCCAACCCAGCGTCGTTATTTTGGTCATTTGGTATTTGAGTTTTAAGCCCTTAATCGAATTTTTATGAAAACATCATTGAAATTGTGGAGTTTAGCGGTGGGCTTTGGCTTATCCCTTACATCCTGCTCCTTTTTTGAGCTGGAATCTCCCATAGATCCGAACAACCCCTCACTTGGGAGTGTTTCGACCAACGCCACGCGCAACCAAATTCAGAACCTTGTCACAGGTTTGGAAAGCCGTCATCGAAATTATGTCTTCACTGTGTCCACGCTTTTTGGTAGTATGGGCCGTGAGATTTGGTACTTGAATGGATCCGACCCTCGTTGGCAAACCGACTGGTTAGGTATGAATGGCCGTACTGCCAACGTGAATATGTTTGGCTATCTGGATACCTACATTTCACCCTATCAAGCAATTTTGCAAGGAAATGTCTTGATCGATGCCGCCTCCAATACCTCGGTACTTACCGATGCAGAGAAAAAGGCGATTTTAGGCTTTGCCAAAACCATCCAAGGGTATCAATTCATGATCCTAGCCAATGGTCAGTTTGAAAACGGCATCCGGATTGATGTGAAAAACCCACAGAACCCAGGTCCGTTTGTCTCCTACAATGAGTCGCTGGCCTACATTCAACGTCTTTTGGATGAAGGATACTCCGACCTAACCGCCGCGGGAACTGGCAATTTCCCCATGCGCTTAACCTCAGGCTTTACAGGAACTGGGTTTGGCACCAATTCAGCCCTCGCCCAGTTAAACAGGGCATTAGCCGCTCGTTTGGCGGCCTATCGCCGAGATTGGAATGGGGTTCTTACGGCACTGGGTAATTCCTTCTATTCCTTGGAAGGAAACCTGAATCAGGGCCCAGCCCATACCTACGGTTCGCCGCCTGACTCTTTCAATCCGCTCTTCTTTGTTCCTAATGCGGCTACCAATACCATGGTGGTGGTTCATCCCTCGGTATTACGGGATACATTGGCCGGCGACATGAGAGTGCGGACCAAGTTCTTCCAACGGACAAGTGCCGTTTTGGTTACGTCGGATGGAACTCCGTTGTCAGGCAATTACCAAGACCGTCGTTTTGCAGCCAATACCGATCAGATTCGTTTCATCCGAAATGAAGAATTGATCTTATTGGCAGCCGAAGCACATGCTCAGTTGGGGAATACCGCACAGGCCGTGGCAGCCATCAACCGTGTCCGGACAGCCGCCAACATCGGTGCTTACACTGGCGCTACCACCCAAACGGCTTTAATCAATGAAATCTTATTCCAGCGTCGTTACTCTCTTTGGTTTGAACCATGGGGACACCGTTGGGTGGATCTTCGTCGCTACAACCGATTGAACACCGCCAATGTAGATGTTTCGTTTGACCGTGGAAGTGTCTTTGTACAATTGCCCCGTCCTCAGGCCGAAATCAACTGGGATCTGTACGTAGGTCGTTGATCCTACCTTCTTCATCTTGCTAAAAGAGCCCCTTTCCCGGGGCTCTTTTTATTTTACTGTAGCAACTCGCCTGACCAGGCGGCCACCCACCAAGCCAATCACAATACCTGGAACAATCCAAGCTGCTAAATACACCCACATCGGTGTTTGGTCTGGCAAATACCTTGGTACCACATTCACACAAAATGCCGTCACAGCTGCTGAATATCCACCGACCATCTTGCCACCATGACTGACCAACCAGGCAAAGGGTCGGCGTCCTGTAAAAACCTCCCAGTCGCCCCAAACATTGGAGAGAGAAACCCCTCCAAATACCAAAAATAAAGGCGCATAGTTGGGTACGTTCCAGCTACCTAAATAGTGTCCGGCCCCATAAGCCAGCATCAAAATGCCCGAAATCGCGAGCATCCCCCAACGAATCCAATCACCCCATGTGATCTGGATTCCTTTTTTCCATCCCAATACGCGCTTACCCGTGAAAACAGGATAATAACTAATGGCCGCGATACCCATAAAGAAATGGTATTTTATCTGAAATGGATCCAACAGAAAAAACAAAACAGTTGTCCAGAAAACAATGGTCATGGCCGCAAAAAACCATTTACCGGCCAAATGGTGTACAATTTGCCCCTTACGGGCAATCATGGCCACCAGACCAGCCGTTAAGGAAATGAACCCGGCTATGACATGTAAATAAAGAGACCATTGATACAAGAACGACGTGATCATGCGAATAAAAGGGTGAGGTGAATACTGGCTCAAAACTACAGTGGTAACAGGGTAGTGGTCAAAAAAAAGGGATGCATGGGTAGATTTTGGGGAAATTGACAAGAAAGCAGGGGTCAGCGGGACGTTTGACAAAGCGAGAAACATCCCCAAAGTCCCAAGTTTTCTTTGTAACTTTGCAGCCGCTTAGGGGAAATCCCTACTCCGAATTATCTGATTACCACGCATGTTAACTGTATCCAATATCTCGCTTGCATTTGGCAAGCGTACCTTGTTTGAGGAAGTAAACCTCAAGTTTGTACCCGGCAACGTGTACGGCTTAATTGGCGCCAATGGAGCTGGAAAGTCGACTTTTGTGAAAATTCTCTCAGGAGAAATTGATCCAACCACCGGAACTGTGAGTCTTGATCCAGGCGAACGGATGTCGGTACTCAAGCAAAATCAAAATGCCTACGATAGCTTTTCGGTTTTAGAAACCGTACTTCGTGGGAATGAACGCTTGTTCGAGATCATGAAAGAAAAGGATGAGATTTACCTGAAGCCTGACTTTTCAGAGGAAGATGGTAATCGCGCCGCCGAATTAGAAGCCGAGTTTGCGGAGATGAACGGATGGGAGGCTGAGTCCGACGCGGCCTCTTTGCTTTCTGGTTTGGGTATCAAAGAAGATCTCCATTATCAATTGATGTCCGACATCAATCCTGCCGAAAAAGTCAAGGTCCTATTAGCTCAAGCTTTGTTCGGAAATCCAGACGTTTTACTCCTCGATGAGCCAACCAACAACTTAGACATTGAGTCGATTTTATGGTTGGAGAATTTCTTGATGAACTTCAAGAATACCGTCATCGTTGTGTCGCATGACCGCCACTTCTTGGACAATGTGTGTACTTACATAGCGGACTTGGATTTTAAAAAGATTACCCTGTATGGGGGTAATTATTCCTTCTGGTATGAGTCCAGCCAACTAGCTGCCCGCCAAAAAGCCGATCAGAATAAAAAGGCAGAAGAAAAGAAAAAGGAATTGGAAGAATTCATTCGTCGTTTCTCTGCTAACGTGGCCAAGTCGAAGCAAGCAACTGCTCGTCAAAAAATGTTGGAGAAGTTGGACGTTTCTGCCATTCAGCCGTCATCCCGTCGGTATCCTTACATCGGCTTTAAACCCGAGCGTGAGGTGGGCGATCAAATTTTGATCGTAGAAAATTTGAGTTACAAAACGGAAGATGGGTATTTGTTTAAAGACGTGTCGTTCTCGGTTGGTAAAAAAGAGAAAATCGCCTTTTTAAGCAAAGATGGTTTGGCCGTCACCGCCTTGTTTGATGTCTTGATGGGACTTAAACAACCTACAGAAGGAACATTTAAGTGGGGCGTAACCATTACCAAAGATTATTTGCCCAACGACAACGGTTCGTACTTCAGTGACGATTCCTTCAATTTAGTGGACTGGCTTCGGCAATTTTCCACCGAAAAAGACGAAACGTTCATTCGTGGTTTCTTGGGGCGGATGTTATTTTCTGGTGAAGAGGCCTTGAAAAAATGTACCGTTCTGTCGGGTGGTGAAAAACAGCGCTGTATGTTTTCCAAAATGATGCTCTCCAATGCCAATGTCTTGTTGTTTGATGAGCCAACCAACCACTTGGATTTGGAATCCATCCAAGCACTCAACAAAGGTATGGAAGAATACGATAGCAATATTTTATTTACCTGCCATGACCACCAGTTGACCAATACCGTTGCTAACCGAATCATCGAACTAGGACCTAAAGGTTTCCTTGACAAGCTCATGTCGTTTGATGATTACCTGACCGACGAACGTGTCAAAGAACAAAAGAAAGCCTTGTACTAATCAAGGACCGTTTCTTTGCCAATTCAATTAATTTACCCCTCGGTCGGTGTCCTCACCAACCGAAACAAAATATACCCTCGGTCGGTGTCCTCACCAACCGAAACAAAATACACCCTCGGTCGGTATCCTCACCGACCGAAACACCGCAAAGCCGCTCTTACGAAAAGGAGCGGCTTTGTTGTGTGTATTGAGTAGATTAAGAAACCAGTGGATTACCAATGGACAAATTTAACTTGACTTATTCATCTCAAAATCATACATTTATCTAATTGAATCGAAAAAAGTCACCTACCCATCTTCCATTTCAAATACCTAAACAACACCTGAACATGCTACCCAATATTTTCTCTCAATCCGTTGCGGATGAAATCATAGAGCGTATTCAGCAACTCAAACCCACCACACCCGCACAGTGGGGAAAAATGAACGTTTCGCAAATGTTGGCCCATTGCAATGTGACGTACGAAATGGCTTATGAGAATAAACACCCCAAGCCAAATTTTCTGATGCGTCTAATCCTGAAAACATTTGTCAAGAACCTAGTTGTCAACGAGATCCCATACAAAAAAAATGCCCAAACGGCCCCCGCGTTTTTGATTACTGACGAAAAGGAATTTGACATGGAGAAAAATCGATTGATCCAATATATTCAAAAAACCGTCGATTTAGGAGCTGAAAGTTTCGAACAAAAAGAATCCCATTCCTTCGGTCCGCTTTCCATAACCGAATGGAATAATATGTTCTACAAACACCTGGACCATCACCTACGGCAGTTTGGTGTGTAAATATTCAAGTAAACGATTTAAGACATGACACTTGTACTTTGGCAACTATTTAATATACTTTTATTCATCGGAGGGGTTTATTTGGTATTCCGAGTAGGTAAGCGTCTGCTTAACCGATAATCCCTTGTCTTCTTTCTACCGAATGATCAAAAAAATGAATTTCCAGAGACTTCCTATTTATTTAGGGTTCCTGGTCCTTTCCCTGACAACCCAAGCACAACTCATTCGGAGGATCGATGGTAGTCGAATTTCGAAGGATAACCTTGAAACCAAGATCAATACCTTGATGCATGCGGCGAAGGTATCTGGGGTGGCAATTTCCGTTTTTAATGCCAATCAACCTGTGTACAGCCAAACCTTTGGCCTCGCTGATGTTCCGAATCAGAAACGCTTTTTGCCGACATCCGTCATGTACGCTGCCTCCTTTGCCAAGACGTTATTTGCTTACATTGTCATGCAACATGTACAGGAAAAGACTTTGGATCTGGATCGACCACTAGTAACCTATCTTTCCAAACCCTTGCCCGACTATCAAATACCCGGTTGGCGACGTGGCTATCAGGACCTAAAGGACGATCCCCGGTATGAAAAGATCACTGCCCGCATGTGCCTGACACATACCACGGGCTTTCCGAATTGGAGGTGGTTTGAAGCGGATAAGAAAATAAAATTTAAATTCGACCCAGGAGCACGGTATAGCTATTCTGGTGAAGGATTGTATTTACTCCAATTTGTTTTAGAGCAAATAACTGGCGTAGATCTTGAGACCATGGCACAAAACCGGGTATTTAAGCCACTTGGCATGAAGTCCACCAGTTTTGTTTGGCAACCTCGATTTGAGGAAGATGTATGTCTGGGCCATTCTTCTGAGGGAATCCCGTACGAATTAGTCAAATGGCCAGATGCCAGTGCCGGCGGATCGATGAGTACCACCTTGGAGGATTATACCCGATTTTATACCCATCTCATTCAAGGAAAAGGGTTATCTAGAAAGTCCTTTCGCGACATGACCCAAACTCAAATTCGAATTCGATCGAAACGACAATTTGGCCCATTAGCTTTGGTGGACGGACCCGACCAAGATGCTATACAACTTGGCTATGGGTTAGGTGTAGGCACCTTACAATCCCCTCACGGACCTGCCTTTTTCAAAGAAGGCCATGACGACGGGTGGGGCCATTATTGTATTTCTTTCCCGAAACAAAAAGTAGCGTTGATTATCATGACGAATAACGACACAGGGGAAAGTATTTTTAAAGAATTACTCGCATTTGCCATAGGGGATATTTATACGCCTTGGGAATGGGAGAATTATATTCCGTTCGACTCACCGAAGGATTAGGTCCAACGAAATTCCACACAAATTAATCCTATCCTAAAGGATCCCTCCACCAAGCGAACTCCATCAAAAATTTGTAGGGATCTCTGAAATAGGAAGCCCCAAATATCGGTTAATTAGAAAATTACATTTGATAACCCGAATGAAACTCCTCACAACATTCTTTTGGATTTGTCTATTCACCAACGCCCTCCCAATAGCAGCACAGAGCCTAAGTGCCAAAGACAAATCTATTCAGATATCCGAACTTCCCGAATATTTAGTCATTAATTGTGATAACCAAGCGTCGATCTTAGGTCGGTCGATCCGAATTTCAGTCCAATCTCGAAATTCCCCCATGGAAAAGTCTCTCCATCTTTTACAAGAGCTACTTGAGGAGGCTAATTACCTGAAAATAAGCAATCAAACCGATTTGCTAACAACCTTATCCGCCTTAGGGTATGATTTCATCGATGCGTTTCCACAAAATACAGGGGAATCCGCAAGTTTCAATCGATCCGGTTTTGTCTTTCGAAAAAAAGAAAAGTATAGAAATTAAATCCATCTATCTTTATTTACCCTACATTGAACGGCCTATATCATCGAGTCACGCAATACCTTCTGGGAGCCACACTAGTCATTTTGATTGGTTTGGCTTCGGGTGGGTGCGGGAGATACCGTGACCTCCCGAAAGAGGAAAAATCTTTAAAATCGGACACCCTCTCCTCTCATCCGGTTGTGTATTTTGAAATACCCGTCCAAAATATGGACCGAGCCATCCGTTTCTATGAAGGCGTGTTTCAATTTACCTTTAAAAAGGAATATATTGATGGCTATTCCATGGCACTCTTTCCATTTGAAGATACCCAGTCGGGTATAACAGGAGCTTTGGCCAAGGGAGATGTTTATCAACCGACTAAAAGTGGCGTCCTTCTCTACTTTGCCACCGACTCGATTCAGGTAACTTTGCGAAAAGCCACCGATCATGGAGGTAAAGTACTTTATCCCATTCAAGATAATGGAGTGGGTTTGGTAGCCGAATTCGAAGATTCAGAGGGCAATCGAATCGCCTTATTTCAAGCCAAGAAGGCCAAACTCAACCCGGGAGGCAACTAATCAACCGCCCTATCCCCCTCAGCACAACAACTTTTTACAACTCAAGGTGACTTGGCACACCGACTATCCCTTGCCTTTTCTGAATTTCTCAGCACTACCCTTTTTACAAAATAAAAAATTTGCATCGGTCTCGGCTGATCCAATTTTGAATAAATCGACTTCTCTCAATAAAAAAATACTTTATTTTTTGATCTGTACACAAAACTTACAAAAATAAGTTTCATCTCCATATAAAGCTGATATAGATGTATCAAAATGAGATTCAACCCTATATTTTTTTTACATTTATTTTAATCTTAAAACCGTTTAATAAATTCAAATGGTTTTGGATTTTTTACTTGATGAGAAATTGTTACGTTTGGAATGAGAAAAGGCATATCGCCTAAAAAAAATTCAAAACTATTAAAATAATAAAACATGGGAAGTAATAAGATTCGAAAATTTTATTTATCAGAAATAAAAAATCAAATTGGAGCTACCCCGATTTGGCCTATCAACTCGGCTTATCAACTAGGAGATTATGGTTATTACAGTAATCGCACAGGCCATTTTTCGGTCCGGGGAAACATCTTCGAAGACTTTAACTTGGAGCCAACGGAACATGTCAACCGGAATCATACTAAGCTTTATAGTTTGTTTAGCAGCTCAAATGCCATACGAAATAATTTCCAATCCAATGTTTCGGTTACGCCAAACGAGGGTTCGCTGGATATTCAGTTTGAGGGGGATAAATCGTATGTTTTTCATTTGTTTAAAGCTGAAGTGGCCTATCTATCTTTGAATGATCGGGTTCGAGAACAATTAAAAAAAGCTGCGGCTGAGAAGAAATGGGATCATCGCTATCGAATCATCGAACTTGTATATGAGTGCCCGGATGTTCGATTTTCGTTCTCCCTCTCGAAGTCTTCCTCGATAAAACTAGCTGGAAAGGTGGATTCTCTTCTCCCCATGACCAATGCCAACATCAATTACAAAATCGAAAGCTCCTCTTTCATGGAAGGGAACTTTTGGATAGAAAATTCATTTTCCACACCCTTTGTCAAGTTCGCTAGTTTTAAACGCCGAGAATTAAAGATTCAAGATGAAAAAGTATGGCTCATGGGCGACTGGTATTTAGAAAAAGATGATTCAAGTTCTTTCGATGAAGATGAAGATTAAAATAACCCAAAATATGAAAAATATCATTCTGGATTTCGGACATGGTGGACTTGATAAAAATGGACGCTACACCACCTTCCCAAATAAAATGTTCAAACACGCCAATGGGGAAACAGCCTATGAAGGGGTCTTAAACAGACAAATTGGTGGTCTGTTGGAACTTTACTTGAAATCACATGCCAATCTGAACGTGATCACAACGGTTAAATCCTCCGATCCACGGGATATTTCATTAGCCCACCGCGTTCAAATTGCTAATTCGTATGATCCCAAAGATACAATTTTCATTTCCATTCATTCCAATGCATCGGATCTCCATAACGCCTCCGGATTTGAAATCTTCACCACAACAGGAAATACCAAAAGTGACCTTTTGGCTACTGCCATTGGGAATCGAGTAGGAGTTTTGTACAATAAACTGAACTTGAGATTGCGATTTGATTTCCAAGATGGCGATTTGGATAAAGAAAAAGATTATTATGTACTTAGAAAAACAAATTGCCCGTCTGTCCTCATCGAATGCCTATTTTTTGATCACTGGAACGATTATTTGCTCTTAAAAAATCCTGAATTTCAAAAGAATATTTCGTGGGAGATCTACCAAGGAATTCGTCAGTACCTCAATTTATAATTTATCTCAATACCATAGATTATGAATTACTTCCGTTCGATCTTTCTACTGGATTTTTGGAAAAACCAAAATAGATACATAGGTCTATTGTGTTTTCTACTTTCGTTTACGGTATCGGGTTATTTATACTTTCATAACCCCAAGCGAATAGATGAAGGCTATGAATACACCAAAATCAACCAAATGGTGAAACTCCAAATTTCAAGTCTAATTGAAAGTAATGTAGATACTATCCAAAAAAGATATCATCTTTCTCAAGTAACCGTTAATAAAATTATTTCATGTATTGAAAGCAATTATCCCGAATGGGATGAGAACAACAAACAAAAAGTTGCTAAAAATTTAGTTGATTTAAATAACTTAGCTGCCATAAGTTATATAAACAATGAAATTATCAAGGTAGGATCTTTCTTTTGGTTGCATGGATCTTGGGCTTATCTTGAAGTTGTCTTCTGGTCCATCATGGGCGTGCTTTCCAGTTTATTGTATTCGATTACCGAGATCATACGGAATAATAGAGAACATTCTACTTTCCATCCAAATCATATACCCTCCCATATCGCCAAAATTTTTTATGCCCCAATCGTTAGTTTAATCATCATTTTTGGCTATGATTATGTGGAAGGTATGTCTTCCACCAATTTAAACTTATCAAAAGGAATCATTATTGTTTCGTTTATCATTGGTTTTTACTCGAGTCGAGCGATGGAATTTCTGAATCGAATTAAAGAAATTCTTTTGCCGTACACTTCGCAAATGAATTTGGAAAGCAAGGATATTCAAAAATCAGACTCACTGGGTACCTCAAAAAAGAACTTGCTTTTCCTATTTAACGTAAGCGAAAATATGAAATACTTCCTTTAAACTGGACAGCTACTAAAATTTGTAACTTAGTAGTTAAT
>VFQO010000132.1_pt1 | contig 93838 bp, 87 predicted proteins | sample 3512331 | NCBI WGS metagenome assembly VFQO01 (sample SAMN10412371, study PRJNA504923) | tailings metagenome | isolation source: Replicate 3 from Balatoc abandoned mine | place: Philippines: Itogon, Benguet | collected 2017-08-28 | reverse complement strand
GCCGAACAAACCTGCACTTAAACCAATTGGCCTCTACGAAAACCGGGGCGGTTCAACCCGAAAACCGCCAACTACTGATAACGTTGAAAGGTCAACAGAAACGCCATCTGATTGAATATCAATGTTGGAATAAGAACCCCCCATATAGAGTCGGCTTTTATCCAAAGTCATGGACATGGCGGAAAGAGGCAACAAAAGTGCGGTGGCGAGAATTAATTTTTTCATGCAAACATTACTCCTTGAGACGAGTTTGCACTATAAATTAATTTACTTTTGTAAGTAATTTACTCATTTTGGGGGTTGTGCGATACGAGCAAATGAGCACCCATCTATACATTTGACCGCGTTATTGAACCTGCACACTGCCGAACAACGCTTCGGCCCTCGATTTGGTGTTGTCTGAATCAGCCCCCAAGGCAATACCAGAGAACATGACAGGGCCTTCCGGCAGTTCTTTACCAAAGGCCTTGCGTGCATCGGCCTGTAAATCCCGATTCTCAGAAATCAACTCTGCAGCACTGGCGGCATCGCGAATCACAATGTTTTTCACACGATCGGTGTATGGATTATCAAACAACTGCCCCACTCTCTCCCCCGGTGAACCCCACACATAGCAAAGCGTCGCCGCAGGCAGACGCTCACCAGAAAGTGTGCGCGCTGCAGCCAAGGCAAGGCGGGTTCCCAAACCCAGTTTTCCCTCGTCGATTTGAATAAAGGCACATACCTTGGCACCCGCGTCGTCTCCGGCCTTGTTTTGCAAATTCGCCTTGGCGGGTTGCGTTAATATTTGCCACTGCCAGGTCAAAGTGCTCAAAACTGTTGGTTTGGCAAAGGCATGCACCAGCGTGCCATAGGCCATTTCGGCCTCGGCCTTTAACACGGTTTGACTGCCAACTTTCACCAGTTTGAACTGGGTGTGCGCGGAAATATCCGGATGATATTGTGCTTTCCAAGGTGCCGGAATTCCGGCAGCAGGATCCTCTGGCCAAGGCTTCAACTTGCCCCCACTTTGCTGGGCCAGCGCAGCACTTGATACGCCCACAGAGGCTAGCAGCAACGCTGCTTTAAGAAAAACGGTCTTTATTGCAACACGACGCATACAAAACCCATCATCGCCAAATCAATCTGTTACTTGGTACCGTACATGCCAATCCACGGGAACACAACCGGATTCAATGGCTTTTTCCAGGTCAGCAGGCTCATCAATGTCCAGTTGAGGGGGTAACCACAGTGCATGCACACCTAGACCTTGAAGGGCTGCTCGGGTTTGATCAGCCACCCTCGCGCTGCCCCATTCAATGGACCCAGAGAAAATCTCAGATACACTGCGGTTGCAGGCCAAAGCCACATAACCGCCATCGTGTGCGGGCACAAAAGCCAGCCCCTGTCGGCGGGCTGCTTCCATCAGTTGACGCAAATGACTCAAAGTAAATTCGACCGCGTCGGGCCCAAGAAGCACCACGAGTTCACTGCTGCTCAGGTGGGTTGTAACCGCCATTTGCATGCGTACACCCAAATGTCCTTCTGGCTGAATGTAACGCTGAACTGCCCTGCCCCTCAGCAGGGCATCCCATTCCTCGGGGCTTCCACCATCGGTCCACAGTGCGACATTCACATCCTGTAATTTGTCCAGAGTGCTCAGCAGCAAGTATCGGGCAAACGAGGCGGACTGCTCGGCACCCAGCATGGGTATCAACCTTGTTTTCACTCTGTCCGCTCGGGGATACTTGGCAAATACAGCAACCGTCACGGGCCACTTTTGTCGTGTGTCTGCATAAAGTGTCGCCAACTGAGTGGCGGACACCCCGCGCCAATACAAGAACCGAAAGCGCCACATCAACACAATGGTTTCCCAAGTGCCGTTGACATCCCATCGACGCCCTGAGGTGTGCACAGGAACATCAACAGCCACAAATTTTCGCGGTGCGATTCGTTTCAGTCGCTTGCACAACTCAATGTCTTCCATCAAAGGCTGGTTTGGAAAACCTCCAATCTGGTGGAACAACTCACTGCTGACAAACAAGGCCTGATCACCAGTCCCAATTTTAGTCAGCCTTGACCGCTGGTTCATGAACCAGCCCACCACTGGCAGCCACGCACTTTTGCCATCAATGCGCACGTTGAATCGCCCCCAAAGACACTCATTTACCCTCAGCAAGAATGCGTGCCATGCTGCCTTGGTCAGCACAGTGTCTGCATGCAAAAAAAGCAGTACATCCCCACGGGCTTTTTCCGCACCCGCGTTCATTTGTTGCGCCCGCCCCTTGTTGCTTTGGATAGCAGTCACCTGCGGATGTTCAGCCAAAGTTTGTAAAACAGGCCAACTCAAATCGGTCGAACCGCCATCGACAAGCAACAACTCGTCGTTTTGCCTTAGCAATTGAAGCAACTCACGAACTCGGATCAAGAGGGAATCGTCGCCAGGTGCCGGCACCTCGTTGTACACCGGCATGACGATGGAGATGGAGAGCATCAGTTGCTGCCGCTCTAGAAGAACAGGGAGGCCAAACCCAGAAAAATGAAAAAGCCCATGCTGTCAGTGGTGAATGTGAGAAGCACTGAAGACCCCATGGCAGGATCCCGACCGATCTTCTCAAGTCCGAGAGGTACAAGCACGCCAATGAGCGCAGCTACAAGCAAATTCAGCATCACTGCAAGTGTCATCAGCAAGCCCAACATCACGGCATTCGGAGATCCAAAATACAGACCCCATGCGGCAAGCCCCGCCACACTTCCCCACACCAAACCATTCAACCCGGCAATGGCCAGCTCTTTTTTCAGCAGCAGCTTGAAGTTGGCAGCAGTCACCTGACCCAATGCAAGGGAACGAATCATCAATGTCATGGTTTGATTGCCAGAGTTACCAGCGATGCCCGCCACAATCGGCATGAGTGTAGCCAAGGCCACCACTTTGGCAATCGTGCCCTCAAAAGTGTCAATCACACGGCTCGCGAAAAATGCGGTACACAGGTTCAGCCCCAACCACAACCACCGGTTCTTTGCTGACTCCCATACAGAGGCGAACAGGTCTTCCTCTTCACGCAAACCAGCGCTGGACAGCAAATCTGCTTCGCTTTCCTCGCGAATCACATCTACCACTTCGTTCACGGTGAGGCGACCGATCAACTTGCCGGACGGATCAAGTACCGGCGCAGACACCAGGTCGTAACGTTCGAAAGCCTGCGCAGCCTCGTAAGCATCATCCAGTGCTGACAGCATCAGCACCTCACGACTCATTACCTCGCTCACGAGCGTTTCCGGTTCATTCACCAACAAACGGTCCAAGGGCAAACTACCCTTGAAGTGATCCACTCGATCGACCACAAAAACCTGGTCGGTCTGGTCAGGCAATTCATCAAACCGGCGCAGGTATCGCAACACTACTTCCAGTGTCACATCGTCACGAATGGTCACCATGTCGAAGTCCATGCGCGCGCCCACGGTGTCTTCGGGGTAGCTCATGGCGGCACGTAATTGCTCGCGCTCCTCAAGGCTCAAACTACTGGCCAGTTTTTCAACCACATCCCGTGGCAAGTCGGGCGCCAGCTCCGCAATTTCATCGGCATCCAGCGATTCCGTGGCAGCGAACAATTCTTCGCTGTCCATGGATTTGATCAAACTCTCCCGAACCGCATCGCTCAGCTCGAGAAGAATATCCCCGTCGCGATCGGAACGGACCAGGCCCCAGACCAACATTCGATCTTCCTGAGGCAAGCTTTCCAGCACGTAGGCCACATCGGCGGGGTGAAGAAGATAAAGCTTGTTGCCTAGTTCGGTAAGGTGCTGGCGGTGCACCAGTTCTTCAACGAGGCTTTGGCGCTCAGGATTGACCGTGGTTTGCTGATTGTGAACAACACTCTCGATTACTTTTTGTTTGCGCAACAGCGCCTGCACTTCGGCCAAAGCCCGTTGCGCATCATCGAGATCATGAGGCAGCTCAATGGCTGGCTCTTGATCGTGGTAATCGATGTTTTGTTCGCTCAAAACAAAATCCCTGAAAACTGTTTACAACAATTGAAAAGCAGCGACTGCCACCAGCGTAGGCCCGAGTGCAGCCAAAAACAGCTTGCCCGCATTGATTGAGCCGTCGTTGAAATACTTTTGCAAGATGGCAAAACCAGCCGGGTTGGGCGCATTTGCAATCACCGTTAAACCACCCCCGGTTACAGCGCCAGCCACCAAAGCATATTTGAACTGATCATCCACACCTTCAACCAGCGAGCCAAGGTAAGTCAAGGCTGCGTTGTCTGTAATCGCCGTCAACGCAGTGGCTCCGTAATACAGCGCTGTGGGGCTCATGCCCTTCAAAGTGTCTTGTAACCACCAGGCCTGCATGCCACCCAATACCACCAAACCAGCCAGAAAGAATGCAACCATCAAACCTTCTTTCAAAATCAGGCGATCCTGATAACGGCTATACGCGGTGGTGTACCCCAGGAAAAACAGAAACAAACCCATGAACATGGCTGCATGATGGGCAAACACAACCACGCCCACTAGAAACAACAGATGGGTAGCAATCACCCACACAGGCATGTCTTCTTTGGGACCGTTTTCGGCAGGCTTTTTCATGGCGGTCAATTCTTTGGCGAACAAGAAGGTGAGTGCCGTCGCGTTCACAAAAACTGCAACTGCAGCTTTCCAGCCAAATGTACTCAACATAAATTGCATGTCAAAACCCCACTTGGCGGCCACCATCAACACAGGCGGTGCAGCAAATGGCGTTAAGGTGCCACCAATCGAGATATTGACAAACAACACACCAAGTGTGCCGTACATCAATTTGTTACTAATGCCCTGCGTGTAAAAGCGGTCGCGCAGTAAAAAGGCCGCCAGCGTCATTGCCGCAGGCTCGGTAATGAAAGAGCCCAGCAAAGGCACGATGGACAACGTGGTGAAAAAATACGCCACTTGCCGGTCGATTGGAATCACAGAAGCTACCACGCGCACAATTCGACCTGCCAGCACGAGGATTGGTTTGCTGGCCGCAATCACCATGATTGCGAATACAAACAAAGGCTCTGTGTAATTGCGGGTGTCTACGTAGGCAATGGCCTCGGTTTGGCCAATGATGAAAAACATAAAGACAACCAACACCATGGCCCAAAAGCCAAACACGGCCTCTACTTCACCCAGCAAGTGCCACAGGCCTGAGTGGTTGGGTTGGGTATGCGCCAGGCGCTCAAAGTACTTCGTCGAGAAGGTGTGAATGACCGCAATTGCAAAAAGAATTGCGCCAATCAGTTCAATGGTGGTCGGGTTCATGTCACTTCCCTTTTTGTTTATTGTTAGATTTTAATCAGCAGAAAAAAGCACTTTGTTGTGTGCATCAACCACCGTGGCCACGGGTACCCAGCCTCGCAAACTATTGATTAACCACACCTCTTCAGCGCGGTGCAAGTCTTGCATATTCAGCGGAGCTTGCCGAATCGTATTTTCCCTTAAAAGGCGTGTACGCAACACCCCGGGCAACAAATAAGTACCGGTGCTCTCGCATATTTGTGGTGTTAACCACTCGCCATCAATTTTCAGTACCACATTGCAACGGCAGGTTTCAGTCAAGAAACCGTGGGCGTTGAAAAGAAGAACATCAAAAGCCCCATTTGCCTGACTCTGAAAATACTCGTACTCGGGTCGGTATGTGGTTTTATGAATTACAAAGTCTGGCTTGGCCTGCATGGCTGAATCAGCCAAACGCAGCAACACGGGCGACTGGTCCAGTACCAGCTCATGGAGTTCAATTCGCGCTTCTCCGTTGGCGTCGAGCAAACAACGCCCACGGAACAATCCATCCGGATTTTGGTTCGCTACAGCTTCCAGACTCAGACGAACCCTTTGCTCATCAAATAAAAAAGAAAACTGGTTGGCAGAGTTCGCCATCCGATCGACATGATCATCCAGATGAAGCCATCGTCCATTTTCCAGGCGCAACGTCTCAAGTATCTGAAAGTCGCAAGTGGCCTGACGTAAAAATGCAGTTTTTTGCCACCACTCATTTTTCTCTTCATTTGCTGTGGAATACCAAGTGATCCCACTGCCCACACCATACTCCAGTTCACTGGCCTGCTCTATCACGGTGCGAATCGGAACATTGAACTGAACCCTGCCTCCCGGGCTAAGTACACCGAGCGCCCCGCAATACAATTTCCTCGGAGCTTGTTCCCATTGCGCAATTCGCAACATGGCTTGCGATTTGGGTGCACCGGTCACACTGCCACAAGGAAATAGAGCCTCAAACAAATCCACCAAAGTGATGCCCGGCAAAGTGCGCCCGCAAATACTGGAGGTCATTTGGTCCACAGTGGGCAGATGCATCACATCGAACAGTGAACGCACCTGGACTGACTTTGGTTGGCAGACCTTGGCCATGTCGTTTCGCAACAAGTCAACGATCATGACATTCTCTGCCCGGTCCTTTTCGCTGTCACTCAGTACATCCAGACCACCCAAGACGGGCCTTCGGGTTCCCTTCATGGGGGCGGTTTGCAGTTCATTGCCGTCCCACTTGAAAAACAACTCGGGCGACAGACTGATCGCATTGAACACACTGCCGCGCAGGAACACACTCTGGGGAGCAGGTTGGCTGGCGTAAAGATGCTGAAAAACATCCCACGCATCAAGTAGCGGGTTGCCTGTCAGAAGGCGCGTGGTCAAATTGATTTGATAAAACTCACCTGCTTCAATCGCTTGCCTCACCTGCAGATAGGTTTGCTGATATCGCTGACCTGTTTGCTGATCCACCCACGGCATAAACCGGGATGCGTCGGGCAATTGTTCCAGCTGCGATTGACCCAGCAGGCTCAGTTGATTCGGTTCAAAAGCATGAAATTCAAGCAAAGGGAAATCACTGGACGTACAAACCGTCAAAGCGGAGTCAAAAACAGTCGCAGCCTCGTAACTAAGGCCACCCACAACATACAAACCCTGTTTGGATAAAGCATGTGCCTGCTCGATCAGGACCCGCACTTCGCTTGCATCGAACGTGCTGAGCACCTGCACCGGTTTGCCATGCGCAACACAAAGCCCATCACCACCCTCGGCGTGGGTCATCCTGGCATGCCAAGCAGCGGAAACCAAAGATGGATGCATGGGAAGAAAATGCCTGAACTGCCTCGAAGCGCTAATTGTAACGCGGCTTGACGTCGAACTCAGCCGCCAGACTGACCCAGATGGAAGAACTCATACACCGCCTCTTTCTTGGCGATGGTATCGGCAATACCCATTCGAATTAATTCGCGAGTATAGTTTGCCTCAAACAGCAAATAACTGGCCAAAGACGAACCACTGGCCTCCGTGGCGCCCAATGCAGATAACAAGGTACGTACAGGCCGGGGTAGGTCTTGCGTGTGGCGAGCTGCAATTTCATCAATTCGTTCTGAGGGCGAAATCACCAACAACTCAACCGGTTTCAAAGTGGTTTTCGTGGCCATCTCGGGCGGCAACAAACCCAGGGTTTTGTTGACTCGGCTTAAGCGCTCAATGTCAATTGACAGACTGTCCAGAAAAATGGATGCCATGGCATGGCCCGCAATTTGGGCCAAACTGGGATATGCATTTTGAATTTCAATGCGCTGTGTGTGGTCTTTGTCCGATTGACTGGAACCGATCACCATCACCCTGTTTGCACCTAGGTGAATTGCCGGACTTATCGGGGCCAATTGGCGGATGGAGCCGTCGCCAAAATGTTCCATTCGCCCCTCAATATTCAGTTTGACCGCGGGAAATACAAAAGGAATTGCGGCAGAAGCCAACAAATGTTCGACTGTGATTCGATCGGGCAATGCAACCCTCTGTGTTCTCGCCCAGCTCTCAATCACTTTCTGGGTTTGGAAAAAAGTAACGCTGCGACCAGAACTGTAGCTGGATGCGGTGACGGCCAAGGCGTGAATGGTGCCGTTCTCGAGCGCTTCATCCAGCCTTCGGAAGTGCAACAGCTGATGCATCAAATGTGACAGCGGTGAATTGTCTAGCAGACACTTGGGGCGCTTTCGCAACATCCAGCCAATTGAAAGTGCAGACAACCAACGCGCCCCGGTGCGAATGATACCCAGTGAATCTGAGCGAAATACTTGATCAGAGCTGAAATTCTCCCAGACTTTCAGCATGCGATCTGTGGACTGATAAAAATTACGACCGGCGCAGGCGAGAGCTGCGGCATTGATTGCACCCGCTGAGGTTCCACACAAGATCTTGAAGGGAAAATCAAACTCCCGTTTATTTTCTTGCTCAAACCACTTGGCCAGCTGATGCAGCACACCCACTTGATAGGCGGCACGCGCGCCACCACCGGACAACACCAATCCGGTGATGTCATCGTGGCCCTCAGTGTGAAATGTGTCGAGTTCGCTCATGAAACCATTGTGCGACACATTTTCGATAAGTTAAAACAAAAACAGGCGTGTGTTGCACGCCCATTTGTTGTTTTAAAGCGCTACTTTTACAGCGAACTAACCCGCTCTGAATTCGCGTCGAGCACCGCCAATGCGGTCATGTTAACGATGCGGCGTACCGTCGCAGAGGCAGTCAAAATATGCACTGGCTTGTCTGAGCCCAACAAAATTGGGCCCACAGCAATTCCGTTACCCGCCGCCGATTTCAGCAAGTTGTAGGAAATATTGGCTGCATCGATGTTCGGGCAAACGAGCAAGTTGGCCTCGCCGGTCAATGTAGAACCCGAGAAAATGGTATTGCGAACCTGCTCATCGATAGCGCAATCACCGTGCATCTCGCCGTCTACCTCCAACCAAGGCGCAATATTGCGGAGAATTTGCAATGCCTCGCGCATTTTCACAGCAGACGGCTGGTTACTCGAACCAAAGTTGGAATGCGAAAGCAACGCGGCCTTGGGCTGCACACCCAAACGCAACATTTCTTCGGCAGCCATCAAAGTGATTTCAGCGATCTGTTCCGCCGTTGGATCGTAATTCACATGGGTGTCCACCAAAAACACCTGACGGTTGGTCAGCATGAGGCCGTTCATGGCGCCATAAGTATTGCAGCCTGCACGGCGACCCAATACCTGGTCGACGTAATGCAAATGAAGTGAGTGGGTGCCAAAGGTACCGCAGATCATCCCGTCTGCATTGCCTTTGTGAATCATCATGGAGCCAATCAGCGTGTTGCGGCGACGCATTTCTATTTTGGCATACGCTTCAGTCACACCCTTGCGCTTGGTCAATTCATGGTACATGCGCCAGTAGTCTTTGTAGCGCTCGTCATACTCAGGGTTGATCAACTCAAAATCCACACCAGGCTTGATGCGCAGACCGAAACGTTCCAAACGGCGTTCAATCACGGCGGGGCGGCCAATCATGATGGGCTTGGCAATGGCCTCATCCACAACTACTTGCACTGCGCGCATGACACGCTCATCCTCGCCTTCGGCGAAAACAATGCGGGAAGTTTGCGGCGTCTCGGCTACACACCGCTTGGCCACCGCAAAAATCGGCTTCATAAACGTGCCAGAGTGATAAACGAACTGTTGCAGTTGATCTTTATAAGCTTCCAGATCCGCAATCGGGCGCGTGGCTACCCCGCTTTCCATTGCGGCTTTGGCCACAGCAGGTGCAATGTGCACGATCAGGCGGGGATCAAAAGGCTTTGGAATCAGGTATTCAGGACCAAAGCTCAAATTTTGTGTGCGGTAGGCAGAGGCAACCACATCGGATTGCTCTTTTCGGGCCAGCTCCGCCACTGCACGAACTGCCGCAATTTCCATTTCCTTGGTAATGGTTGTGGCGCCCACATCAAGCGCACCCCTGAAAATAAAGGGGAAACACAGCACATTGTTCACTTGGTTCGGGTAGTCGGTACGCCCCGTACACATAATGGCGTCGTCGCGAACCTCCTTCACCTGCTCGGGCAAAATTTCCGGTGTGGGGTTGGCCAAGGCCAAAATCAGGGGTTTGGCCGCCATGGCTCGCACCATGTCCTGCTTCAAGACTCCGCCCGCTGACAACCCCAGAAATACATCCGCATCTTTAATTACGTCTGCCAGAGTACGTGCTGCCGTATCCTGAGCAAACAGGTCTTTGTCCGGATCCATGTTGGTGGTTCGGCCTTTATAAACCACACCGTCAATGTCGGTCACCCACACGTTTTTACGCGGAAGGCCCAACTCGACGAGCAACTCGAGACAAGCCAAAGCGGCAGCACCCGCCCCAGACACTACAAATTTGACCTCATCCAGTTTTTTACCGATCACTTCAAGGCCATTCAAAATGGCTGCACCCACTACAATGGCGGTGCCATGCTGATCGTCGTGAAACACTGGAATATTCATGCGCCCACGCAAGGCTCGCTCAACCTTGAAACAATCTGGTGCCTTGATGTCTTCCAGATTAATGCCGCCGAATGTTGGTTCCAGCGAAGCAATGATTTCAATCAGTTTGTCGGGGTCGTTCTCGTTGATTTCGATGTCAAAAACATCGATACCCGCAAACTTTTTGAACAGCACCGCCTTGCCTTCCATGACAGGCTTTGCAGCCAAAGGTCCAATATTGCCCAAACCAAGCACCGCAGTACCGTTCGTGACCACACCCACCAAATTGGCGCGTGCAGTGTAGCGCACCGCAGTTGACGGATCAGCCTCAATTTCCTCGCAAGCTGCTGCAACACCCGGAGAATACGCCAGGGCCAGGTCACGCTGGTTGACCAGGCTTTTTGTGGCCGAGATCTGCAATTTCCCAGGCTTCGGAAACTCGTGATATTCAAGGGCGGCCTGCCTGAAGCGTTGATCCATTGGTTGAGCCATATAATCTTCTCTTTGAGGTGAACAACAGAACCAAAAATTATAGGCTCAGCCAATGAAGCTGTCCCTAGGGGTTTCCACAAATCGCGCAACTTGTTCGCGCCACTCACTAACAATGGTGAAGAATTGAAGCAGTCTAGCCTTAGCAATCTCGTTCAACCCTTCCATGTCATGGAACTGGTCAAAGCAGCAGATGCCCTGCAGGCGCAGGGAAAGCCAGTGATTCATCTGTCGATCGGTGAACCCGATTTTCCGATGCCCGAGCCTGTGGAGCAGGCATTGATCCAGGCTGTTTCAGCACACAAAACCCGATACACAGCGGCGCTGGGCTTGCCTGAATTGCGCGAAGCGATTAGCCGCCACTACGAGCAGCAGTTTAAAGTGCGGGTGCCGGCCCATCAAATCGTAATCACATCGGGCGCATCCGCCGCGCTGATGTTCGCCTGCCTGGCCCTGATCAACCGCACTGACAAGGTGCTGCTGACTGACCCCGGTTACCCCTGTAACAAAACCTTTGTGCAAATGGCGGGAGGCGTCCCTGATTTTGTGCAAACCCACGAAGCACAGAACTTTCAACCCAGTTGGGCCGATTTGCGCGAACAATGGACTCGCCAAACGGCAGGAGTGCTGCTGGCCTCGCCTAACAATCCGACCGGCACCCAACTCAACGCTCAATCCATGAAAGACATTGTCCATGGCGTTAACACTCTGGGTGGTTTTGTAATTGTTGACGAAATTTACCAATCGCTTTGCTATGACCAGCCCGCCCAAAGTGTGCTTCAAGTAACTGGGGCGCCCAGCGACCGAATGCCGGTGGTGGTGATCAACAGTTTCTCAAAATATTTTGGAATGACTGGTTTGCGACTTGGGTGGATGGTGGTACCTGACACGCTGTTACCAGCCATTGAACGGTTTGCCCAGAATCTGAACATATGCCCCAATACGCCAGCCCAATGGGCGGCACTGGCTTGCTTTACACCGGAAACGCTGGCCATTTGCGAAGAGCGACGACAGATTTTCAAGGCCAGGCGCGACTTCATGGTGACGTCACTTCCCAAAGCAGGCATCGAGTTACACTCGACGCCCGACTCGGCATTTTATATTTATGCCAAGTCTCCCTATGACAGCGAGCGATACTGCAAAGACTTACTCGAGCAGGCGTTGGTGTGCGCTGTGCCCGGCAAGGATTTTTCGGAATTTCGAGGCAGCGAGATGATGCGTTTGTCGTATGCCAATTCGATGGACAATCTGAAAACCGCCATCGAACGGATACGACTTTTCAACAAAGGCCAATTGCCCTGACGATTAGCCTTCTGAACCCGCCACTGACACAGCAGACACTTTTTGGTTGTTTTCTCGAGAGGCAACCAAGCTGCCCTGTTGATATGCTGAATCAATTCGGGATTTCAGCGCCAACACCTTACCGGGATAGCCACCATCATTACCATGAATGGCTGCGCCGACATACCAACGAAGACCTGCATGAACGGAACCAGTGCGGCGGGTGTACTCGCGAATGATTTTCGCACCCACGCGCATGTTCATTTCAGGATTTAGTGGTGACCAGTCACCGGGAGACAAAGCCTCAAACTTGTCTTTGTGAATTTTGGGCATGACCTGCATCAAACCACGCGCACCCACCGGGCTAGCCGCAAATGGATTGTAAGAGGACTCAATACCCACAATCGCGAGGATCAGGGTGGGCTCTACTTTCTCTTCCTTGCCGACCTTGTAGGCCAAACGAACAATAGACTCCACGGCCTCGGGCGAAACGCTGTAGCGCTTGGCCAAATACGACGTAATTTGACGTTGGCCTGCCGTCAGCGGTTTGCTCGAATCAATCGAATTGAACTTCACGGGCATCAGGTTTTTGGAACCCGACGGGGTCGCGGAAGCCTTGCCTGTGTTGTTAACCACCTCAGTACCACCGGCTGCAAGGCCAGTACTGAGCAAGTCGATTTCAGTGGCGAAAATTGCCTGCACGGGGGCAGAGAAAAACACCTGACTGCGAAGTTCGGCATTGGACAGCAGAATTGCCACTGCACCAGCGACCAAAACTGACGTTGCCACACCGAGACCGGTGACAGCATGTTTCAAAGATTGAAGTAAATTCTGAGACTGGACCTGCTGGCCATTCACGCTCAGAACGGTTTCGTACTGCTTCATGCAACCTCCTCTGCTACGCAAACGCAGGCTTAACCCTGCATTGTTTGACTCAGCGGTGCATCTGCCTCCATTTTGTCCGTGAGGCAGAACGTTCTGCTTTAACCAACTACAACAAGTACTGCATGGTTAAAGCACTCTTAAGATGAAGTTAGGCTGACTTAAGTTCCCTCAAGTTTTGCCCTCCAACTGCGTTTGTGTGACTTAGGTGATACCTGTCACAAAGCTGACCGGATTCTAGGGTCAACCCGGGCAGGGGTCAATCCAAAATCTGGTAGAGTCTTTCTACTCAAAACAAGAACTTACCCCCATCGCTAGGCGTTATGCGCTTTTGGGGGGCTTGAAAAAGCCCTCTAGGTGTGGGTTGTAATTTCTTGTTAACTGTTCCTTTCGGACCACAAACAGGCAGTTTTTTTCACAATGCGATACAAGAACCTTCGAGACTTCATCGATTTACTCTACAAAGAAGGTGAACTTCAGCGAGTACCCGAATCGGTCAGTCCAATTCTGGAAATGACCCACCTTTGCGACAAAGTGCTGCGCGCCGAAGGCCCGGCTTTATTGTTTGACGCGCCCGAAGGCTACAAACACCGTGTATTGGGCAACCTGTTTGGCACACCAAAACGTGTGGCAATGGGCATGGGTGCCAGCAACACCGAGGCGCTGCGGGACATTGGCCGCACTCTGGCCTACCTGAAAGAACCTGAACCACCCAAGGGAATGCGAGACGCACTGGACAAGTTGCCTTTGGTGAAACAGGTGCTGTCGATGGCCCCCAAAGTGGTCAGTAAAGCACCATGCCATGAAAACGTAGTAGAGGGCCCCGACGTTGACCTGAGTCAGATACCCATCTGGACTTGCTGGCCTGACGATGCAGCCCCACTCCTGACCTGGGGCCTTGTGGTCACCAAAGGCCCCAATCGCAAGCGCCAGAACCTGGGCATTTACCGTCAACAACAAATAGGCAAAAACCGGCTGATCATGCGCTGGCTAGCCCATCGGGGAGGCGCGCTCGATTTTCGCGACCATGCCCTGAAATATCCTGGTCAACCCTTCCCCATCTCAGTGGCCTTGGGCGCAGACCCAGCCACCATTTTGGGTGCCGTGACGCCCGTACCAGACACGCTGTCGGAATACCAGTTTGCGGGTTTGCTGCGCGGCAGCCGCACCGAGCTTGTAGCCTGCAAAGGCAATGAACTACAAGTGCCGGCTGAAGCTGAAATGGTGCTGGAAGGTCACATTTACCCCTATGAGCACCCAATTGCCGTGGCCGCCCGCAAAGGCAGAACCGACGGCGAAGTGCCCGAGATACGCGACGGTGTCACCGTGCTTCGAGAACCCCCACCTGTGCCCGAATACCTGAAGGGTTGGGACTGCGCACTGGAAGGCCCATATGGCGACCACACCGGTTACTACAACGAACAGGACTGGTTCCCCGTATTCACGGTGGACCGCATTACACTGCGCAACGATGCCATTTACCACAGCACTTATACTGGCAAACCACCCGATGAGCCTGCCGTATTGGGAGTGGCACTAAACGAGGTGTTCGTGCCGATACTGCAAAAGCAGTTCCCGGAAATTGTGGACTTTTACCTGCCTCCCGAGGGCTGCAGCTACCGCATGGCGGTAATTTCCATGAAAAAAGCGTATGCCGGACATGCGAAACGAGTGATGATGGGCGCCTGGAGCTTTTTGCGCCAATTCATGTACACCAAGTTTATTGTGGTCGTGGACGACGACGTGAACGCGCGCGACTGGAAGGAAGTTATTTGGGCGATCACCACCCGAATGGACCCCGTGCGGGACACCGTGTTGATACAAAACACCCCGATTGACTACCTCGACTTTGCAAGCCCAGTAAGTGGGCTGGGCGGCAAAATGGGACTGGACGCCACCAACAAATGGCCTGGAGAAACCACGCGTGAATGGGGCCGAAGCATTCAGCCAGACCCCAACCTGGACGAACGAGTGCGAGAACTTATGAGTCGCTTGGGTCTGTAGAAGGCTGCGTCGACGAACGAGAAGCCCAAGGGCTTCTCGTTTGAAACCAGAACATGCCTGCTGCAAGGGCTAAAGCGCCCAAACCGGCGCGCAATGCCACTTTGGAAATGGGCTGTCGAAAACGCAGCAGTGCCGTTGAGGCCAGCATGCCGAGCAGGGGATACTTTTTCAAGCCCTCTTGCCAAAATTGACCACCCAAGCTAGCCACCGGCCCCAGTGCACGCATGTTGCGCTGCCCCAGCCAGCCACCAAACTGCCTGAATACATTGACCCAGGCAAATTCCTTTTTCAAGGCGTCTACCTGCCCGCCAAACTCCATGCGTTCCAACTGGGCTTTCATCATCAACAATTCTTTGCGTGCTTCCAGGGCATCAAATTTTTTGCTCATGACTGCTCCCGGGGCTCACCGCCCAAACTGTCAAGCACCGCTTGCTTGTCACGCCCCAGCTCCGCCAACGTTGCCTCAAACAATGGGGGCTGTGAGGCCAGGGTGTCTTTTAACTGGACATAAAAATACACACCCAGAACCACATAGAAAGCTGCGCAACCGGCGATTGCGAGAAAGCGGTGTGTGTCCCACGCCAGGGCAATCACCAAAATGCAAACAAACAAAGACGCAAATGCAGCTGCCAAAGCCGTAAGCAACGACCAAACCACTGTGCGCACGGTAGTTTGACGAACCTGAGCCAACTCGACACCCGCCAACTCGAGGCGTGTTTGGGTCATGCCCAGCAAGCTGGCCACAACCCGTTTCAGTGCTGCCCTTGCATTAGGATTTAGCACGGCCAGCCTTTAACGACGGTTAACAATCAAACCCAATACGAAACCCACCGCTGCAGCGATACCCACTGCTTTCCAGGGGTGGTCATGCACATAGTCATCCGTGGCACGCGCCGCGGCTTTGCCTTTCTCAAGTACTGCCGATTGGGCGTCTTGCATCACCTCTTTTGCTCGACGCAAACTGACCAGCGCCTTTTCACGCAATTCGACTGCGCGCTCGCCTGAGGACGACGCTGCGGCTTTCAACAGATCTTCGGCATCGCTCAACACAATTTTCATGTCACTAAAAAGTTTGTCTTTGCTGTTGTCCATATATTGGCCTCGTGCGGGTGAGTGAATGTAATAAGTCAGTCTAACAAAGGAAAACCCAGATTAGGAAAGGCTTGCGGGCAAGCGCATCATTTTTGGCTCGATTTATTCCGCCCTGTATATAAACTCGAGCAGGCTTTCCATGGGGCCCCAGCTGTCATAAGCCCTAGGGCTTTTCACCAAAACACCCACTGCCCACAGTTGCCCCTCTCGGTCCCTGAGATACCCACCCAATGAACGAACGCCATTAAGGCTCCCTGTTTTCAGGTAGGCAAAACCATCCACATTGTTCACACGTCGATGCAGTGTGCCGTCTGCACCGACACGCGGGAAACTGGCGAGAAAATCGGGGAAATCAGATCTGGATGCCATATTGCGCAGAAACTCGGCCAGGCCTTTTGCGTCAATTCTGGTGTTGCGGGACAGACCCGAGCCATTCTCAAAAAACCAATCATCAGATGAAATACCCTGCAGCTTCAACCAATCCTTAAGCTGAGCGTTGAAGGCCTCTGGCGTGCCTGCCACCGCCAATTCAAGGTGGCGAGCCATCACATTGCTGGACCATTTATTGATCTGCTTGATCAGGTCGCTCAATGGTTTCCCATAATGCGTGTACAAAGCAATGGTGTTGGCTGGTGTTACCCCTTTGATCATTTGACCGCCTTGTGGACCGGCAAACTTGCCACCCAACTGCAACCAAATCTCTTTCACCCAGGATTCCCAAAGCCAATCTTGCGCAGGTACACGGATGGGCAAGCGCGACTGACCGCAACGACGCGGGTAATTGCCCTTCACGGTCACCACCACATTGCGTCCGGCTTTTGAAAAGTCAACCGACATGCCATTCTTCCATGCACCGCAAGCACCACCGGTCAAATTGATTTCCGATACGAACGCCCAGTCTTTGGGTGCCTCCTCAGGCACCACTACTACGGAGTTTTCGTTGATTTTCAGGTCGATTGACATGGCGCCAAAATTCAGCAGCAGTGCATCGGGTTGGGCATGGTAAGCACGGTGCGGGGCATCATCAAATGCATCTTCCTCTGCAAGACCAAGGCTCGGCATTTGTTCAGTAAAGGCAGAGTCGTCCAACACCACGGGGCCGTTTATCACATCCACACCCTTGGTTCGAAGTTGTCGAAGCGAAGCCCACAGGTCGGCACTCAAAAATGCAGGATCTCCGCTGCCCTTGATGTACAAGGGACCGTTCAACACACCATCCACAGGCTCGGCGTCGGCATGAAAACCGGTTTTAAATCGATAAGTAGACTCGAACCTTTGCAAGGCCAGTGCGGTAGTAAACACCTTGGCTACAGACGCAGGATTGACCAACTGACTGGAGCCATGCGCATAAGCTTGCGGCTTTCGGTGAACGAAAGGTGAAATGGGCAATGCGTATGCTGTGAAATCGTCTGATGCGATGCCTTTTTTGACAAAGGCCTGAGTCACGCTGGAAGGAAAAGCCCGAACCTGAGGATCAACTGCGTTAGACCATGCGACTTGCGGCCAAGCCACGCTAAAAAGGACGAGTACACCACCTAGTTTACGAACTGACACGCGTGAAATCCTGAAGTGCAATTGTGAACTTTTAGGATATCACTCGAGCCACCTTGTGACAGGCAGTCACTGTCCTCAGGTGTGTTTCTTCGGGTCCTTTTTGCGCTCCCATGGCCTCGACGGCGAATCTGCCGCAGGTGCCTCTTGAGCGGGAGCCTCTTCCGCACTTACCGCGGGGGTAGCCACAGTGGCATCGGCCTTGCCCACAGGGGCGGGCGCAGCCACAGTGGCGTCTGCTGCAGCCGGATCATCAACGCCCTTGGGCAACCAGCGTTGCCGCCCCTGCGCCAGCGGCACTGCCTCGTCAGGCTTACCTACGGGCGCAGAACCAGGATCAGCCGGTGTGGCCAGCAGATCAGGCGAGCCAACTGAGGTATTTTCCTGCTTGAACGCTGAATTCCGAATCTCGGGTTTCACGACCTCGATTTCATTGGCCAACATGTAGTCATTCATGTCGCGCCAACCCTCGAATACGCCAGACTGATGTGTATTGGGGTTCAAGGTAAAGCAATCCTCCAGTGCGCGGCCCGAATGCCTGCATGCCGCGCCCACCGCCTTGCTGTCTTCCATGGACAATTTGCCTGTCAGGCCCGGGATCTGCGACAGATCGCATGAACTCAGCATGGTCGCAGCGCCTGCCACCATCAATATTTTCAGTTTTCTCATAATCCAGTCCTGATTGACTACCTCTACAGGTAATAACGTCCGGATCCTGGAAAAATTGATAGGCATTTGCGGGGATGTTGGTGTTTTTCTTCTAATTGTGGTTTTACCCACAATCTTTTCTTGTGCATTGCACCCAAACCCAGTAGACTTCGCTCCAGATTGCAAATCAACGGGTCGTTAACACGATTTTCACCATTGGACCGCGTTGGGTTGCCTTTGTTGGCACAAGCTTTAAAAGCTGTGCTTTGCCCATCGCCGCCAGTTCTCTTGCGACCATCCGGAACAATCTAGTTCCCAGCCGCGTCGTCTTATTTCTGTTCGTCGATGAATTTTTAAGTCCACATCGAATTGGAACTTTTATTATGTCTATGTCATTTGATGACATGGGTCTTGCCGCGCCTTTGCTGCAAGCCCTGAATGCCCTGAATATCACCGCCCCTACTCCCGTACAAGCTGAAGTGGTACCACTCGGCAAAGAAGGCGGCGACCTGATGGTTTCCAGCCAAACCGGTAGCGGTAAAACTTTCGGTTTTCTGCTGCCCGTTATGCACCGCATGATGAGCGGTGAACAAAGCCCAATGGAAATGCTGGCAGGACCGGAATGCCTGGTGCTTTGCCCCACCCGCGAATTGGCCCAACAGGTTAGTCAAGACGCGATCAACCTCGTAAAATTCACCAAGGGCGTTCGTGTAGCCACCGTTGTGGGCGGCATGCCCTACGGCAAACAAATGGCCAGCCTGCGCGGTGCCCGTATCGTTGTGGGCACACCTGGCCGCTTGCTCGATTTGGCCCAGCAAGGCAAATTAAACCTGAGCACCGTGACCACCCTGATCGTCGACGAGGCAGACCGCATGCTTGACCTGGGCTTCTCTGAAGACCTGGAAGCCATCGACCAGCTGTGTGGCAACCGTATTCAAACACTGATGTTTTCCGCCACCTTTGCCAAACGCATCATCGGTTTGGCTGAAAACATCATGAACAACCCCAAGCGCATTGAAATGGCGGCTCAGAACGAAGCCAACACTGACATCGCCCAGAAACTGATGTGGGCTGACAACCGTGGCCACAAGCGCAAGTTGCTGAACCACTGGCTGGAGCACCCAGACATGGTTCAAGCCGTTGTATTTACAAGCACACAAATTGATGCTGAAAACCTGGCCCGTGATTTGGCTGACGAAGGCGTTCGTGCCTGTGCCCTGCACGGTGGCATGCCACAAGTCGTGCGCAACCGCCGTTTGGCCAGTGTTCGCAAAGGCGACATCAAGGTATTGGTTGCAACTGACGTTGCTGCCCGTGGCCTGGATGTACCTGCAATTTCTCACGTGATTAATTACGGCATGCCCATGAAGTCGGAAGATTACGTGCACCGAATTGGCCGTACCGGTCGTGCCGGACGCACTGGCGTGGCGGTTACTTTGGCTGAAGCCTGCGACATCATCAGTGTTCGCGGCATTGAGCGTTTCATCAATTCACGTATCCCGGAAGAACAGGTAGAAGGCCTGGAGCCTCGCGGCAACTTCACACAGGCACCACGCGGCGGCAAGCCAAGCGGTGGCCGTGGTCGCTCAGGCGGAGGCGGTTACGCTGGCAACGGCGGTAGTCGCTCTGAAGGTCGCAGCTTTGGCGGTGGCGAGCGCAAATCGTACGGTGACAAGCCCTCTTACGGTGACCGTAAACCCTTCGAAGCACGCGAGGAACGCAGCTTCGGAGAGCGCAAATCATACGGCGACAAACCTGCCTTTGGTGAGCGCAAGTCGTTCGGTGATCGCAAGCCTTATGAGGCCCGCGAGGAGCGCAGCTTTGGCGATCGCAAGCCTTTTGTCCAAGGTGAAGAGCGTAGCTTCGGCGATCGCAAACCCTTCGGTGACCGCAAGCCCTACGGCGACAAGCCCTCATTTGGCGATCGCAAGCCTTTTGGCGAACGCAAATCCTTCGGTGACAAGCCTTCATTCGGCGATCGCAAGCCCTTCGGTGAGCGCAAGTCGTTTGGCGACAAACCTTCCTTTGGTGACCGCAAGCCTTCCGGCTTTTCCGGCAATTCCGATGCACCCAAAAAGTGGAATCGTGACGCAGAGCGCCCAAGCTTCCCACGCTCGGAAGAACGTGCTCGCCCCGCCTTCCGCGCAGAGGGTGCGCCTTCTGGCCCTAAGCGTGAGCACGCCTCTGGCGCACGCAAGGAAAACGCGGCACGCAACATGGGTGACCGTGGTGGCTTCAGCCGTCGCCGCGCTGGCTAAACAAGCAGCGTAAAAGCAGCAAGGGGGAAACCCCAAGAAAAACCCTCAGCCGAAAGCCTGAGGGTTTTTTGTTTTTATGCGACAATTTGAAGCTTGTTGACCCACCAAGCAGGAAACCTCCCACCGTGCGGCCGAATTCCAAAAGCAACTGGCTGGCGCAAAGCGCTCGACTTTCTCGATTCATGGCAGACCGAGGCATGATTGTCTCCGTCATCTATGCCTTTTCATTACTGGTTGGCTTACTCGCGGTAGGTTTTGCGTGGATGTCTGACTTCGCGGGCGAGTGGAACAAAGAACTGTTTGCCGAGCACATGTGGATCGCACTGCTGCTGCCACCCATTGTGTTTCCGATAGCGCTGTGGCTGGTCAACACCATTTTCTGGGGTGCTGGTGGCAGTGGTATTCCGCAGGCCATCAAGGTGACCAAACACCCAAAGCCTCGCCTGATGGAGCGCCTGTTGGGACCAAGGGCCTTTTTGGGCAAACTGCTAATCACTCCGTTTGTGATTGCAGCAGGTGCAGCCGCCGGACGCGAAGGCCCCACCGTTCAGATTGGTGCTGCGCTCATGGCGTATGCTGGCCGTTTCCCCAACATCGCCAAACTCTTTGATACCCGCTCTCTGATTATTGCCGGCGGAGCAGCTGGGGTGGCCGCGGCTTTCAATACGCCCCTGGGTGGCCTTATGTTTGCCTTCGAAGAATTGGGGCGCCGAAAAACCATGCGACATACCTCGGCACTACTCATGGCAATTGTGCTGGCTGGTTTGGTTGCATTGATTCTGCAAGGGAACTACTCATACTTTGGCTATTCCAATGCCACGATTGACTGGGGGCAAGAATGGCTGATCATCTTTTCTCTGGCCATTCTCACCGGAATAGTGGGTGGTCTTTACGGACGAAGCATGTTGATTCTGGTGTCCAGCACCAGTTTTCTGGGTGGTTTGCGTAGTCGTTATCCTTACAGGTTTGCAGCCGGGTGTGGTGTTGTGCTGTCTTTGATGGCGCTTGTATTTGGTGCCGAGGTGTTTGGCGCAGGTTACGAAGAAACCAAAGCTGCGCTGCAAGACAGTGAGGAACTCTCCCCCATGTTTTGGCTCACAAAAATGGCTGCCACTGTGGTTTCCTTCGCCAGTGGCATTCCCGGTGGCGTATTTTCACCCACACTGTCTATTGGCGCCGGATTTGGTCACTTTTTTGCAGGCCTGACCAACAGCGAAACTGCGCCATTGATGCTGCTGGCCATGGTGGGCGTGCTCTCTGCTGTCACCCACTGCCCGATTACCGCTTTCGTCATTGTGCTGGAAATGGTCGACAACCATGATTTGGTCATGCCGCTGATTTTTGTATCCGCCATTTCCACACAAGTCAGTAAACGAATTTTGCCAGCGTCCATTTATCATCTGCTTGCCAACCAAATCAAGGTCAGTTTTGCGCAGGCTGAAACAGTGCCCGTGCCTGCACAAGAGCCAAGCCCTGAGGTGAAATCGGCAGATGGCAGTAAGATTGAAGAACAAAGATGAGCACCGATTAAATGAGTAAGTGCAGTTCTGGAGAGATTGCTGGCCTGTTTGCGGTTGCCGCGCTTTGTTTGATCAAACCCGCGCAGGCGATTGAAAGCGTGATTCAACGATTAAGCAATCCAGACATGCACTGCGGTTACCAACCTACATTCGACCTGTTCAATGGTGTGGTCAACGCGCTGTCGGAATCTCAGAGCACTGCGGCTTCCTTAACACTTCGCCGGGAGGACAGACGGCTTGAATTGTTGATTCATTTCAAGCCAGGGCAAAGCGAGATCCCATCAAACTGCCTACCCAAACTTGAAGTGTTGAATGAAGCTGCCAAGGCAGGAAAGTCTGGTCCGATTTTGATCCGGTCAAGCACCCAAACAGAAGGCAGCGCCGAGTTGGATCTCGCAGTGGCCAGCCAAAGGCTGGATGCGATACAACATTATTTCAGGGACAATCGGCTGGCACGCAAGGCCTTTGTGCTGGAGTTGCACCCGGACACCTCGAGTCCGCTGTTTGGTGATGCAGTTCGACTACCCAATATGGTGGAAATTTATTCCAGTCCCGCCAATTGATCAAAACCAAGTCGGTCGCTGAGGCGACTCAGCAAAGTGGCCAATTCAGCAGCTGAGCGCACCTTGAGTTTGTCAAACACATTGGCGCGGTGCACTTCAACTGTACGCATGGAAATGTCCAGCTCAGAGGCAATCACCTTGTTCAGCTTACCCTTGGCCACCAGGAACATCACTTCTCTCTCACGTGGCGACAGGCGATCAATTCGCTCGGACCATTGTTTCAATACTTCCAGATTAACCAGATACTCGCCTGATTTTTGAAGTGCCTGTTTCACCCGTTCAATCAAACGCTGATCAGTAGTGGGTTTCTCGTAAAAATCGAATGCACCATTTTTAACAGCTTCAACAGCCGTGGATATATCGCCATGCCCGGTCAGAAAAATGACAGGCAAACGTTCCAGGCTGTAACCACCTCGTTTGAGCCATTCAAACACCTCAAGGCCCGACATGTCAGGCATGCGCAAGTCGAGCAACAGGCAAAGTTCGGCATCACTGCCGACATATTCATCTAACCTGGACTTGAAGCTTTCGAAATTTGCAAAACCCTCCATGGGAAGATCCACGGTCTCGAACATCCACTTCATGCCCTCGCGCAAATCGTCGTCATCATCGAGCAGCAACACCTGTACTTTTTTAGTTGGCTCCAACTGACTGCTCTCCTTCCATGGATTCTTTGACTGCCATCGGCAAGTCCATTGTAAAACACGTGCCACCAGTAGGCACAGCCTCGGCTTTCAATCGACCACCGTGCGATTCAGCCACAGAGCGGCATAGGCTTAACCCCAGCCCCAACCCATCGGGTTTGGTCGACACGAGGGCCTCAAACATTTTCTCAGTATTGTTCAAGCTCAAGCCGGGGCCATCATCGCGTACTGAAAATTCAAAGGAGTTCTCCAGCTGACGCGCGCGTATCCACACATTGCGAATTCGTTGCGAGGCCGTGAATGCCTCGGACGCATTTTTAACCAGGTTCACCAGGGCCTGCTCCACCATGATTCGGTCGATATACAACACAAAATCGGGTGTACCAATGTCAAAATGCAAACGAACCTGATGGAGCATGGCCGTTGAATTCACCATGAACTGAATAGAATCGATCAAGTCAGCCACGCGCACGTTTTCACGAGTCGGCTTGCGTTTGCGTACCAGGTTTTGAACGGACCCCACCACACGGCCGGCGCGCTGAGCCTGATCGCGCAATTTTTCAAACAGCTGACCATACATCTCGAGACTGGCACCGCGCTGGCTTAAGTTCATGCCGGCCTGCGCATAAGAGACCATCGTGGCGAGTGGCTGATTCAATTCATGCGCAATATTGGAGGCCACCTCACCCACCAGGGCAAATCGAGAGGCTGCTTGCAATTTTTCGCGTTGCTCGGCAATCAGGGATTCCGAACGTTTGCGATCGGTGATGTCGATGACCGAGCTCATCCATCCAGTGTGAACGCCCCGGCCATCTTTCAGTGGCGCTTCCACAATCAGTACGTCAATCAACTTGCCATTCTTGTGCTGATAAATTGTTTCGAACCCCTCGGGTGGGGCGTTGCCTGAAATGACATCTGCCACCAATCTTTTGTATTCCTCTGTGCTCTTACTGGGCCAATAAGGCAAAGGTTGTGGAATACCGATGAGTTCCTCGGGTTTGTAACCCACCATATTGCAAAATGCCGGGTTCACATAACGAATAAAACCCTGCAAGTCCCAAACGCGCAGGCCCACGGCCATCGAGTCTTGCATGGACTGACGAAACAACTTTTCCTCTTCCAGGCGCGCTTCAATCTCCAGACGACGGCGGGAGTCTCGCCACAACATAATGAAACTTAACAACAGCAACAGTAGCAAAAAGGCCAACGCGCCGGTAATGCCATAGTTAAACAATCGGGGGCCTTCTTGAATGCTGTTGACCCTGAGTTGAAATTGAAGCCCGCCGAGTTCCAGCGAGGTGGTGTGCATGTACACGCCAGCACCTGGGCTGGCTTTGACCAGACGCGACAATGTTGCGCCGCTGGCGTCAAGAAGTTCCACTTGATTGTCTTGAGCAAACCACCATGGCAGTTCTTTTTCAAGCATCAAATCAAGGTCGATCAAACCCGCGGTGACAGCCTCGCCTCGTTGGGCCACGCTGACATTCGCCACATAATTCCGTCCCTGAAACAGAAAAGGTCCAACCAAGCCGTCCAGGCGGGATTCGTAACGTTGATTGACCGGTGCCGAGATCAATTGACGAACCGCCTCAAGGTCATATTCATCGAAATTGTCTTCCAGGTTCACGATCGGGGTCAGTTCCGGTCCACGAAATACCGCTACCAGTTCTCCAGAACTACGGCTGAGCTGGTTCAAACTTGCGGCCAGCCGTGCCGATGGATAAATGAGTGAATCATTGGTCAGTGCCTGAAGCGAATTGATCAGACCGCCCACCTGAAACTGAATGTTCTGGCGAGCCCACAGCGCATCGGCAATCAGTTTTGCCTGATTTTGGTCACGTTCATCTTGCTGGGCGTAGTAAACTGCCGCCACCAGCAAGGCCATTAAAAGTGAAAATACAAGCACAGGCATGCCAAATCTCATGGCTTGGCGGCGCTTGATCTTTTTTAAATTGGGCTCATAAGGGGCGAACACTTGCATGGCTGGATAGTGCCATGAAATGGCAAAAAGATTTCAGAGGATGTGGAAACCCACAATGGTGGGGACGGTCCTACTCTGGAATTTTCAATGAACACCTACAAACAAGCCGCAACATGAAATATTTGTCAGCACTCGGACTTTTGCTTGGACTTCATAGCGCTGCCCTGGCACCAGCCAGTGCTGCGCCACCGATTCTGATCAAGTTCAGCCATGTCGTCGACGAAAACACGCCAAAAGGTATTGCAGCACTTGAATTCAAAAAACTGGTCGAGGAACGGACGCGTGGGCGTGTGAAAGTGGAGGTCTACCCCAACTCGACCTTGTACAAAGACCGGGAAGAACTCGAAGCGCTTCAATTGGGGGCCGTCCAAATGCTGGCCCCGTCACTGGCCAAGTTCGGCCAACTGGGTATGCGTGATTTCGAGGTGTTCGACCTCCCCTATATTTTTCCGAATCGCCAAGTGCTAAAAATCGTGACTCAAGGTGAAATCGGCAAGCAGCTTCTTGCACAACTTGAAGACCGTGGAATACTCGGACTGGCCTACTGGGACAATGGCTTCAAAGTGATGAGTGCCAACACGCCCCTTCGTCTGCCCGAGGACCTGAAAGGAAAGCGGATGCGAATTCAACCTTCACGTGTGCTAGAGGCTCAAATGGAAGCCTTGGGTGCCACTCCCATCCCTCTGGCATTCTCGGACGTGTACACTGCATTGGAGACCGGATTGGTTGATGGCACCGAGAACCCCCCTTCCAATTTATACTCCAAGAAGATGCATGAGGTTCAAAAGCACGTGGCAGTGACCAATCACGGTTATCTGGGTTATGCCGTTATCGTTAACCGGAAATTTTGGGGCAGTCTGCCAGCGGACATCCGCAGCACACTTGAAAAATGCATGGTTGATGCCACGCGCAAGAACGACGACGAGGCCGAAAAATTAAATGCACAGGCCTTGCAGAAAGTGAAGGCATCGAAGAATACGCAAGTAACGATGCTCAGCGCGAGCGAACTGGACGCGTGGCGCAAGGCGCTGGAACCGGTGCACAGGCGCATGGAAAGCCGCATCAGCAAGGAATTGATTGCAAGCATTCGAAAGGCTGCCGCTATTCAGGCCGCCACCGGCGTGGCACCCTGAGTTGATTCAATCAGCCTTCAGCACCGCCCAGTTTTTGGCGAGCCACTTCCAGAAACTGTTCCGGTTCCGGACGAACGCGGTAGTTTGAAGTTTGATCCGAATACACAATCCGCGCGTGTTTGTTGATGATCAACACCGTGGGCAGCACCGTGTCCTCTCCGTGTCCCATCCACTTCAGGCCAAACGGAACCCCGTGTTCATGAACCAGTTTTAATTTTTTGCTGGCCCTGAAGTTGGTGTCTATGAAAAAATTCATGGGTACCTTGAACCGCGCAGCGAGTTCTTTGGTTTTGGTTTCCGGCTGCGGACTGATCAAAGCCACTTTGACGCCAAGGCGGTCAAGATCGATGTAGCGCGCCGCCACCTCTCCAATTTGTGTCATGCACAGAGGGCACCAATTGCCCCTGTAAAAAATCAACAACCACGCAGCCCCTTTGAACTGCTCACTGGAAAACGATCCCCCATCCACGGTCGTGAGTTCGAAGACAGGTAATTTCTCACCTTCATTCAACATGGCATTGCTGCGTTCGCCCAGATTGGAGTACCAAAAAATGTAGGCAATGCTGCCGAAAAAGATCAGATTGCCGATGATCAGGGGCAAGGGATCCGCTTCCATGCCTGGATCAGTCAGCACCAAGGCGATACCGGTCAGGTTGGCAGCCATCAGCAGGTGAAGATTGCGCGATGTTCGGGCACGTCTTCGCATGAACATCCACACGAACAGGTAAAAATTGGGAAGGGCCAAAACAAACACACCTATCCAGCCTGGTCCCAAAGGAGTGTGCCAACTGAGGGTGGCCACGTGCAACAGACTCAGGTTGATCAAGACTAAAAACAGGACAATAAAAACCGACTTTGCTTTGTTCATTCTGTGGGGTGCTGAATTGAATCGACCCCTAGTGTAAACAAAAGTGACTGACGCCCTGCTTGCAGAGAACTTTTTTTCACCCTGCCCCTTGAAATACCAGTCCCCCACCCCTATTATTAGCACTCGATGACGGCGAGTGCTAACAAAGCATCCGTCAGTTTCTCTAAGCGATTATTTTTAAAGATAAATTTAGGAGTGGTATCCATGAACATTCGTCCGTTGCATGATCGCGTGATCGTGAAGCGCCTCGACAGCGAGCGCACAACAGCCTCTGGCATCGTGATCCCAGAAGCCGCCGCTGAGAAGCCCGATCAAGGTGAAGTGATTGCAGTTGGCCCAGGCAAGCGCGATGACAGTGGCAAGCTGATCGCCATGGATGTGAAGGTGGGCCAGCGCGTGTTGTTCGGCAAGTACGCCGGTCAATCCATCAAGGTGGATGGCAAGGAAGTGCTGGTTATGCGTGAAGAAGACATCATGGGCGTCATTGAAGCTTAACTGCAAAGCCCGATTACATAGAATTCAAGAGGAAGATTAAATCATGGCAGCTAAAGAAGTATTTTTCGGCGATGACGCACGCAGCCGCATGGTGCGTGGCGTAAACATTCTGGCCAACGCAGTGAAAGTCACCTTGGGCCCCAAAGGCCGCAACGTGGTTTTGGAGCGCTCATTTGGCGCCCCCACAGTGACCAAAGACGGTGTATCCGTGGCCAAGGAAATCGAACTGAAAGACAAGTTCGAGAACATGGGCGCACAAATGGTGAAGGAAGTGGCCTCCAAAACTTCCGACAACGCCGGTGACGGCACTACCACCGCCACTGTGCTGGCACAAGCCATCGTCAAGGAAGGCATGAAGTTTGTAGCCGCCGGCATGAATCCCATGGACCTGAAGCGCGGCATCGACAAGGCCGTTACTGCCGCGATTAGCGAACTTCGCGAACTGTCCAAGCCCTGCTCTACCACCAAGGCGATTGCTCAAGTTGGCTCGATTTCCGCCAACAGCGACGAATCCATCGGCAACATCATCGCCGAAGCCATGGAAAAAGTAGGCAAGGAAGGTGTTATCACTGTTGAAGACGGCAAGAGCCTGGACAACGAGCTGGATGTGGTCGAGGGTATGCAGTTCGACCGTGGTTACCTGAGCCCCTACTTCATTAACAATCAGGAAAAACAGGTTGTTGCACTGGACAACCCATTCGTACTGTTGCACGACAAGAAAATCAGCAACATCCGTGACCTGCTGCCTACACTGGAACAAGTGGCCAAGGCAGGTCGCCCATTGTTGATTATTGCCGAAGACATCGAAGGCGAAGCCTTGGCGACTTTGGTTGTGAACAACATCCGTGGCATTTTGAAAACTTGTGCGGTGAAAGCCCCAGGCTTCGGCGACCGCCGCAAAGCCATGTTGGAAGACATCGCGATTTTGACTGGCGGCGTGGTGATTGCTGAAGAAACCGGCATGAGCCTGGAAAGTGTGACCCTCGAGCATTTGGGTCAGGCCAAGCGCATTGAAGTGGGCAAAGAGAACACAACCATCATCGACGGTGCAGGCGATGGCGCAAACATTGAAGCCCGCGTCAAGCAAATCCGCGGTCAGATTGAAGAGTCCACCTCCGACTACGACCGTGAAAAGTTGCAGGAACGCGTCGCCAAGTTGGCTGGCGGTGTTGCAGTGATCAAGGTTGGTGCTGCCACCGAAGTAGAAATGAAGGAAAAGAAAGCTCGCGTTGAAGACGCGCTGCACGCCACTCGCGCTGCTGTGGAAGAAGGCATTGTGCCCGGCGGCGGCGTTGCGCTGCTTCGTGCTCGCGCCAAGATCGCCGGCTTGAAGGGCTCAAACCCTGATCAAGATGCAGGCATCAAGATTGTTCTGCGTGCCATGGAAGAACCACTGCGCATGATCGTGACCAACGCGGGTGAAGAATCATCTGTGGTGGCCAACAACGTGATGGGTGGTGAAGGCAACTACGGTTACAACGCTGCCACAGGCGAGTATGGCGACATGGTAGAAATGGGCGTTCTTGACCCAACCAAGGTTACCCGCACTGCCTTGCAAAACGCAGCCTCTGTGGCTTCATTGATGCTGACCACCGATTGCATGGTTGCCGACCTGGTTGAAGACAAGCCTGCCGCTCCCGACATGGGTGCTATGGGCGGTATGGGCGGTATGGGCGGCATGGGTATGTAACAGGCCTGTTGCCAAGCTCTACGCTTGCAAGCAAAACCGCTGGTTCCGGTTGATCCGGCCAGCGGTTTTTTTCTTGACCAATCCACTGCGTAACCCTATAATTTGCGGTTACCTAATTAACCAGCAAGTGATTTGGCTTTGTCGGTTGGCACTCACACCATTGAGACCAATTAACCGCCAGATTGGCTGCAACGGAGAAACTCATGAAAGAAGGCATTCACCCCAATTACCGCGAAGTGTTGTTCATGGACATGTCCAACGGCTTCAAATTCATTTGCCGCTCTACCGCGCCTAGCCGCGAAACTGGAGAGCACGAAGGCAAGGAATACCCTCTGATCAAGCTGGACGTGAGTTCCGAATCACACCCCTTCTACACTGGTGCACAAAACACCATCGTGGACACCGCCGGCCGCGTTGAGAAATTCCGTCGTCGTTTCGATCGCTTCAAGAAGTAATTTTTCGCGCAAGTGATCATAAAAAGGCAGCTCAGTAAAACTGGCTGCCTTTTGTTTTTCCGGACACAATAAGAACATGGTCATCACCGCAGCCAACAACACTCGTTTGTCGCGCAGGCTACTGTGGGGCTTGATATTGCTCTACATTTTGCCAGGGCTTTTCGCGCGCACACCGTGGAAACCTGACGATGCGACCGGCTTTGGTCAAAGCTTCACCTTTTCCCAGCTGCCTTTTTCAGAATGGGCAATGTCGCTGATCGGTGATCGCCTGTATGTCGAAGGTGGCTTGCTGTCTGCTTGGCTTTCAGGTCTGTTCGGAAAACTGGCAATTGCTGTCAACCTGCCTCACAACTGGCTTGATGACGCCATGCGCCTTGGCAATGTGTTCTGGATGATTTTGGCTGGCTGGGCCATTTGGAATACCACCTATCGCTTGGCCAAACGGGTTGAACTTCAACCCGAAGACCCGTTGGGCACGGCGCCTACCCGGGTCGATTATGCCCGTGCCGTTGCAGATGCCTCGGTGCTTTGCTTTTTGGGCACACTTGGTCTGCTCGTTCGCTCGCACATGCAGGTGCCCGAAATCGCCGAATTGGCCGGCATCTCAATCATGCTGCTTGGCGCAGTGCGCTCGCTTGACAGACCGATCGGCGCAGGTTGGATGCTGGGCGCAGGCATTGCCATCGCTTTTTTTGCGCGGGGCTGGGCACATTGGCTACCCTTTCTGCTGTTGTTGCTTGCCAGCTCGATGACACACAGTACGCTGCGGTTTGGTCTGCTTCGCCGAATGACCCGAGCTGCCACCGTATTTGCCATTCCTTTTGCGATCTGGTTTTTCTGGCTAATGAGTCAGAAAAACGGAGAGTTGTGGTGGAATGCCTGGAATGAATGGAATGTTCGCCGCTTTCTGATACTGGATCCTACCCAGTCCTTTGACCTGACCAAACTGGTGATCACACTGAAAACCCTCACCTGGTTTCTGTGGCCGATTTTACCCATGGCTTGCTGGACCATTTGGCGTTATCGCAAAGCCTTGACTGAACCCTCGATCCGCATTCCCCTCGCAGGCGCGGCTGCTGGTGTGCTGGTGCTGCTGATTACGAACCCAGCGGATGAGGCCAACTATTTCCCTTTGCTGGCGCCACTTTCGGTGCTTGCGGCAATCGGACTGTCCACCATGAAACGCGGCTTGATCAGTCTGATTGACTGGTTTGCAGTGCTTTGGTTTACCTTCGCCGCCGTGTTGGTGTGGCTGGGTTGGACCGCAGCCACATTCGGTTTTCCTGCAAAAATTGCAGCCAACTTCGAAAAACTATCACCCGGCTATGTACCCGACGTCATCGGCCTTGAACTCGCACTGGCATTTCTGGCCAGCTTTGCCTGGATCCGCCTGATTGTATGGCGTACGGCCTCGGGCAGTCGCGCCCTTTGGCGCCCCATGGTGTTGACCACAGGGGGCGTCATTCTGCTGTGGCTGCTGATGATGACATTGTGGATCCCAAGAATTGACTATGCAAAAAGCTTCAAATCCCTGGGCGATGCAATTACCCGATCAGTTCTGGACCATCAATCTGCCGTGGGCAGGGAATGTGTTGCCGATTACAACTTGGGCTACGCACAACGCGCAACTCTTCAATACCACGCCAAGGTTGACTTCATTCGCAAGGGTCAATTCAAGGAAGCCACCGAATGCGAGTATTTGTTGCTTCAAGACGATACACGCCAAAGCCTGAAGATCAAGGTTGATTTCGAATCCAGGGCATCCGGGCGGTGGGAGTTGATCTGGACCGGTAACCGAAACTCGGACCGACATGAATTCTTCTTCCTGTACGCACGTACGCAGCAGGCGGAACAGCGGACAGAAAACAGCAGTCGTTAAAGGTGTGGCATGGCCAGCAGTATTGTTTTATTTGCCCAAGACCGGCCGCGCAGGGCTCTGCTGAATCAGGCTTTGCCAATTCTGCTAGGACAGTTGGCCGTGATGGGCAACGGTCTGGTTGATACATTGATGGCCGGGCAGGCCGGTCCCGATGTGCTGGCAGCCATGGCTGTTGGGTCATCCATTTATATCAGCCTTTACGTCGGCTTGATGGGGGTCATTATTGGTCTTACCCCCATTTGCTCTGCCCACTTCGGTGCGGGTGATTACCGCAAGGTTGGAGAAGATGCAGTTCAAGGTGTGTGGCTTGCACTAACCATGAGCGCTATCGGCATGCTGATACTGCTCAACCCGCAACCCATTTTCCAACTTACCAACACCCCTGCCGACATCGCTGTAGACACTCGAGGCTACTTGCTGGGTATTGCTTGGGGGCTTCCTGCCGCCTTGGTGTTTCGCGTCTTTTATGCGTTGAACCAATCGATCTCACGGCCACAAATTGTGGTGGCCCTGCAGGTACTGATGCTGCTGCTGAAAATTCCCTTGAACATTTGGTTCATGAACGGTGGGTGGGGGCTGCCCGCGCTGGGTGCAGCCGGTTTTGGTTGGGCCACAGCAGCAACGATGTGGCTGGTGCTCGGTATTTCGGCCCTCATTTGGCTGTTCGACAAACATTACAGCGAATTCAAATCGATTCGCAGCTTGAAACCTGATTGGCATCGTCTTGGGCAAATCCTGCGACTCGGCCTGCCTATTGGCGGCTCATACCTCATTGAAGTCAGCTCGTTTACCGTCATTGCGCTGCTGGTGTCGCGTTTCGATGTGTACCAGCTGGGTGGACATCAAATTGTGTCCAACATGGCAGCGATGGCGTACATGGTGTGTTTGTCTTTGGGCAATGCCACCACGGTGTTAGCCTCCCAGCAAATTGGTGCTGGGTTCAACAAACACGCCAGCACCATCATCAAGCGTGGAATTGAAACTGCCATGCTGGTCGCGGCCTGCGTGTGTCTGGGTTTGTATGCGTTCGATCGGGAATTGATCTCGTTCTACACCAAAGACACAAAAACGATTGAGGTGGCCCTAGGCCTGATGCCTTGGGTGATTGCCTACCATTTTATTGATGCCGTTCAAACTTTGTGCTCGTTTTCACTTCGGGCCTACCGAGTGTCAGCGCGCCCCATGTTGATTTATTTGGTGAGCCTGTGGTTTGTGGGCATTGGCGGAGGCATGTGGCTTGGGGTTTGGCAAGCAAACCCGCTGAAATCACAAGGTTTCTGGATGGCCAGTGCAGGTGGGCTGCTGTTGGCTGGAATTTGCCTGGCCTTGCTGCTGGCCCATGTGATGCGCCAGCGCAATGCTTTAGAGCTTACTTTGCCAACTAGGCCGCAGGCGCCGCCGGGGACAGGGGGCTCTCCTGGCTCGCCTTCGCCTCTGGCGCCACAATAAAATGCTCACGGTAAAAACGAAGCTCGTCGATTGACTCGTGAATATCGGCCAAGGCGGTGTGCTTGGTTTTTTTCACAAATTTTCGCGCCGTGGTGGGGTTCCAACGCTTGCACAATTCTTTCAGTGTGCTGACATCCAGATTGCGGTAGTGAAAATAAGCTTCCAGCTTCGGCATGTATTTGGCCATGAAGCGGCGGTCCTGGCAAATGCTGTTGCCACACATCGGGCTTTTTCCTGGGCCTATGTATTTGGCCAAAAATTCGATCAACAAATCCTCGGCCTGGGCTTCATCAATCGTGGATTCTTTCACACGGGCCGTCAGGCCGCTTTTGCCATGGGTGCTGGTATTCCAGGCATCCATGCCGGCCAGAATTTCATCACTTTGGTGAATGGCCAACACAGGCCCTTCCTCCAGGACGTTGAGCTCACTGTCGGTGACAACCACTGCCACTTCAATGATTTTGTCGTTGAACGGATCCAGACCTGTCATTTCCATGTCAACCCACACCAAGCGATTGTCGTCGCGGGGAATCTTGGTTTCAACAGGGGTGGAACTTGGCGTGGCTTGTGACATAATTTGAATGAGCTTTGAGGTTGAATCTATAGAGAGTTGTATTGTCTCACAGGCATTGAAGCGCAAATTAATCAAGGGTGGTAGCGAGAAATGGTTTTTACTGAAGTCTTTGTTCTGGCAGTAGTTTTGAGTGTGGCGCTTCGCCTTTATCTGGCCAGTCGCCAGGTGCGGCATATCGCCTTGAACCGCGCACAGGTGCCTGCCGAGTTCAGGGAACAGATCAGTCTGCAAGACCATCAAAAGGCTGCAGACTATTCCATCGCAAAAACCCGCTTGGGCATGATCAATGTACTGATCGAAGCCAGCATCTTGATGGGTTTTACCTTGTTGGGAGGTCTGCAGTGGATTCAAAGCGTCACAAGCACCACTGCCGAAGGTATTTTGGCGGGCCTCCTGCTGATTGCCGTAGTGGGCTTGATTGGCAGCGTGCTTGATTTGCCATTGTCTTACTACAAACAATTCGTGCTTGAAGAGCGCTTCGGTTTCAATCGCATGAAGAAAAGCCTGTTCATTGGCGACTGGATCAAAGGCCTGCTGGTCGGTGCTTTGATCGGTGGTCCATTGGTGTTTGCGGTTCTTTATCTCATGCGTGAAGCCGGCCAGCAATGGTGGGTTTATGCCTGGGCATTGTGGTTTGGCTTCAGCCTGTTGTTGATGTGGCTGTTCCCCACGGTGATTGCACCCATTTTCAACAAGTTCACCCCACTGGAAGACGGTGCCACGCGCCAGCGTATTCTGAATTTGCTACAACGCTGTGGCTTTGATTCCAGTGGCTTGTTTGTGATGGATGGCAGCAAACGCTCAAGCCACGGCAATGCCTACTTCAGCGGCATGGGCAAGGCCAAGCGAATCGTGTTTTTCGACACCCTGCTTTCGCGCTTGAATGACGATCAAATTGAAGCGGTGTTGGCCCATGAACTGGGGCATTTCAAGAAAAAACACATCGTGAAGCACCTGGCTTTTTCAGGCATCGGCAGTCTTGTCATGTTTTATGTGCTTGGCCTTCTGGCCAACACACCGTGGTTCTATAGCGAGTTGGGCGTCAACCCTGACCTGGCCAATGGTGCACAAGCCATGGCTTTGGTGTTGTTCATGATGGTACTACCCTATTTCACATTCCCGATTCGCCCGGTGATGTCTTGGCTCAGCCGCAAACATGAATTTGAGGCCGATGCATATGCTGCACAGCAAAGCGCCCCCCAGCACCTCGTGAGCGCTTTGGTGAAGTTGTATCAGGACAACGCATCCACGCTCACGCCTGACCCCTTGCATTCCGCCTTTTACGACAGCCACCCGCCAGCGTCCATTCGAATCAGTCGTTTGAACAGCTTGCAAGGCGCCCAATGAGCACCATGAACACGCCGCACCCTGCTCGCCCACAGGAAGACTGGCTGCATGTGCACTGCCAGCATTTGGGTGAAGGCCATGCGTGGAGTGCTGACGAGATCGAAGCGCAGTTGGACGAGTTTGAATACTGGTCTGTTGAGTTTGATGCCAAGGGAGAACATGCTTTGACACTTTGGCGGCAATATGCATTTGCCAACTTCGAAGGCGTGAAGCTTGCGGTGCATGCCATTACTCATTTGGCCGACGATGAGGACCACCACCCGGAAGTCACGTTTAGCTACAACCGGGTCAAAGTGCGCTGGAACACTCACAGCGCAAACGGAATTACCAACAACGACTGGGCTTGTGCGGCCAAACTTGATGATGCGCTGAAACACATTGGCTAATTCGTCTCTTAACAGGGTGCGCCCCACTTACAAGGGCAAACAAACCGGCAACCACGGAAAAAACTCAGGCAATCCTGATTTGCTGAATGCATTGGTGGTGGCCAGCTACGGGCGCCATTTTTTGGCACGCGACGACAGCGGAACCATTTGGCAGGTTTATGGCAAAGGCAAACGCCGGGACGTGGCGGTGGGCGATGAAATCGTCATTTTGCCCAGTGGCGACATGCAAGCCTGGGTGGAAGACATTCAGCCACGCAAGAACCTGGTGTACCGATCAGACGCCCTAAAAAGTAAAATGTTTGCGGCGAACCTGGACGGTGTGCTGCTGATGCTGGCCATCAGCCCACCTTACTCGCCAGAGCTTTTGGGACGCACACTGACTGCCTGCAAACATGCGGAAGTACCACTCACCATTCTGTTCAACAAGGTAGACATTCTGGAAGGCGATTCCGAAACGCTGGAAGCGGTTGAACAGGAGTTGTTTGAAATCACCTTGGGTGAAGTGCCCACGCACTATATCAGCGTCACCGAACGGCCTGCCGAAACCGAGACGCTGTTGCGCCCCTTGCTGGAAAGAAAACGCACCTTGATTCTGGGGCAATCGGGCATGGGAAAGTCCACCTTGATCAATTTGTTGATACCGGGTGCCCTGGCGGCCACCAATGAAATTTCAATGGCCTTGAATGCAGGCAAACACACCACCACTCACACCCAGATGCACTTTGGTGAGCGCGGTTTGGAGTTGATTGATTCACCCGGATTTCAGGCGTTCGGTTTACACCACCTGAGCGAATCGGATTTGCTGAATGCCTTCACCGATATTCGCAATGAAGGCAACAAATGCAGGTTTTCCAATTGCCAACACAAACGAGAACCCGATTGCGCTGTGAAAAACGGATTGGAAAACGGTACGCTAAGCCCCGCGCGATATGAGCTTTACCAAATGTTGAAAGCCGAGCTGCAAGAGGCCAGCCAAAGCTACTGACGCTCTAGAGCCTGCTGCTGGGCAACCAACCCAGAATGGCAAACACCAATGTTGCCATTAACCAGACCACCGCGCATTTGAAAATGAGCTGCCGGAATTGCTGTAAGGCTTGCACCTGGTTTTCTTCACTCAACAATTGCCCTTCTGATGCAGCTTTGGATACTGGGTCAAAAGCAGCTCCTCCCACGAGACCAACTGCAGTGAAAAATACAGCCGTGAGCGGCGCCCTGTTGGAAAAACGACTATGGTTTTTTGCAGTTCGCCAAGCCAGCGCAGCATCATCTAGCTGCGCAACCAAACCCACCGTCAAGGCTATCAAACGAGCGGGCAGCCATTCCATGGCAAACAACACAAAGCGCGGGCTGATCGCCGCTTTCAGTTTGTGGGTTTCCCAGGCCTCTTGCATCGTGGGGCGTTCATGCGCAAAGGCTTGGGCCTGCCACACATCACGTTCACGAATCACGCTCCAGTGCGCCATCATGTAAACCACCAATCCCATGGGACCCGGCATTACCAGAAACCAGAAAAACAGACTGAAATACTGACGCAAAGCACGCTCGGTCCCATGGGATATGGCGTGAAACACCAACTCACCGGGACGATGAACCACGGGTTCGGTCCCATCGTAGTCTTTCATCCAGGTCAACAGCAATTCGCGAGCCCGGAAAAAATCGCCTTGATTCAGAAATAGCTGTGCATTGGTAAACACCACAGCAAAGTGGCGAAAACGCAAACCATACAACAACAAGAATACGCTCAGGAAGCCAGCGGCAAGCGGAGATATGGTCCAAAGCACCTGATACAGAAAGTAAACACCCATTACCCAGATCAACATGGGGGCTAGCCACTGCAAATGCGCGTAACGCGGCGCTCCGAGGGCCTCCAGATTAATTTCCAGTTCCTGGTTGAAACGATTCACCCAATCACGCGCACGGGTGAACAAACCGTCCGGCAAGAAGGTTTCACACACCACAGCAATAAGCAGGGCGAGATAGGACAAAACGCTAGCCCCTCGCGTTCAAGAAATGGTAGAGGTTGCGTAGCATCGCTGCGGTTGCACCCCAGATAAAATAGTGCTTTCCATTCTCCGGCGAATTGTAGGGCATGGCGTAGAAGGTACGCTCGCCCATGGGGGTGTGTAAGCTGCGCTGCTGATGATTTTCAACATCCATCAAAAATGAAAGGGGCACCTCGAACACCTCTTCCACCTCGAATGCATCGGGCATTAGTGTAAAACCTGGCTTCACCAAGGCCACCACAGGCGTCACCATGAAATTGGTCGCAGTCTGGTAAACCGGCATGGTGCCCAGCACTTCGATGAACTCTCGGGCCAGCCCTGTTTCTTCCACAGTCTCTCGCAGGGCAGTTTCTATCGGGCCACCATCGTCAGGTTCACAACGGCCTCCAGGAAAGCTGATTTGTCCAGCATGGTCATTCAAGTGAGCCGTGCGAAGCGTCAGCAACACATAAAGATCGTCTTGCCGCTGAACCAAAGGCACCAGCACCGCCGCATCTGCAGGGTCGCGGTCTTTGAAAAAACGTTCTTCGAGCGGCTCTGGTTGCCAAGGCAAATCGGCCATGGCAAAACGGGCACGCAACAATTCGGCAGACCACATGGGTAAAAATGCTCCAGATTAAACAGCCAGGCCGAACAACATTAATTCAGCAAACTGCTTGCGAAGAGGTGGCGTGAACTCCATCACGTTCAAGGCCATTTGTCGGCCTGCACCCAGCAAGGGATTGTGATTGGAAAACCCTTTCACCATCCAGTCTGTCATTTTAACCACCACCTGCCGATCAGCCACTCTCAACTTCTCAAATTCACTCAGCGCCAGGGTCAAGCGATGTTCCTGTGCAACAGTTGCCGGGTCGACACTGCGGCAAAGCTGCACAGCATCCCGCAAACCCAGATTTAGACCCTGACCGGCCACAGGGTGCAAAATTTGAGCAGCATTGCCAATCGCTACACGACGTCCCTGCACCAGTTTGTCGCGCCAGTTCATGCCCAATGGGAAACTTTTTCTGGGGCCAATCTGTTTGATGGAGATGCGACGCCCAAACTGTTGTCGAAGTTCAGCAGAAAATTCGTCATCGCTGCAAGCCAATCGCTTTTGAACCTGAGCTAGCGGAGCGCACCACACCAATGAGTATTGCTGCTGGTCGGTTGAAATGGGCAACAGTGCCAAAGGCCCTTCCGAGGTGAAACGCTCAAAAGCCAGTGTATTGCCGCCTTCCAGTAAACCAGGTTCCACCTGCAAAGTGACTTCGCTCACCAAGGCCCATTGGTCGTAATCCACCACTTGGTCACGCTCGCCAGCCTCGCCATACAAGCCCCCCTCGGCATCCACCCGCAGGTTTACGGTGTATTCGGTACCGTCCTCGAGCTCAAGCACTTCGAGAGAGTCAACTGCGCTACGGTGCGCATACTTCACATTGGCGGGGCGGAAAATTTTTACCCCTCTGCGTTCCAGCGAGGTCGACAAGCAGTTCACCAAGTCACCATAACGAACCGTCCACCCCAAGGCCCGCAAACCCAGTTCATCTGCCTTCATTCGTACCTGGCCAAAACGGGATTGCTCTGACACATGAATATGGTGAATCGGCGTGGCATCGGCTGGGAACCCCAGGCAGGCCAGACGCAAACGCGTGGCATCGGACAACGCCAGAATACGCGGATCACGGGCGGAAGCTTCCAGAGGCTTGGCATCAAAAATGGCAATGCGATTGGCGCGGTCACCCCAGGTGTTGGCAAGCCAGCCTGCAAAAGCAAGGCCCACAGGGCCAGCCCCAACAATGGCCACATCAAAATCGGTATGCGAAGTCATGGATTGGTCAGGCTGCCTTACTGCTCGTTTTTTTGTGGGCTTTCATCGTTGCATGAATTTCGGCCACGGTTTTGGGCGCATCGGCAGTGTAAATATCACAACCTTTCTGGGTCACCAATGCATCGTCCTCAATGCGAATACCGATGTTTTCAAACTGCTTGGGCACACCTTTGCCCGGGCGAATGTAAAGGCCAGGCTCAATGGTGAGCACCATGCCGGCTTCCAGCTTGCGACTGGTGTGGGGTGCCACACCGTCTTCAGGTTTGGCAGCCGGGTCGCGGTAGCTTCCACAATCATGCACATCCATGCCCAACCAGTGACTGGTGCGGTGCATGTAAAAGCGTTTGTACGCGCCACTTTCAAGCGCTTCGGTCAGGCTCATTTTGAGCAGCTTCAAATCGATCAGACCTTGCGCCAATACCTTCACCGCGGCATCGTGCGGGTCATTGAAACGCGCACCAGGCTTGGTGGCATCAATCGCTGCATACTGTGCATTCAACACCACTTCATACACTGCCTGTTGGGCCTTGCTGAACTGCCCGTTCACCGGAAAGGTGCGCGTGATATCCGATGCGTAGCAATCCAGCTCGCAACCTGCATCAATCAACAACAAGTCGCCATCGCGCATTCTGGCGTCATTCGCACGGTAGTGCAGCACACAGGCATTTGCACCCGAGGCCACGATCGAACCATACGCGGGCGCCTCTGAACCATTTTTCCGGAACTGATAGAGTAACTCGGCTTCCACTTCAAACTCGAACTTTCCTGGTTGGCACACTTGCATGGCCGCAATGTGCGCATGCGCCGAAATGTGGGCCGCACGGCGCATGATGTCAATCTCGGTTTTGTCTTTGATCAGACGCATTTCATCCAGCGAGTGGCTCAAATCAAGCACCGCATGCGGCGCTGTAACACCCGTCCGGGCTTTGCCCCGCAAGGTTTTCAGCACATCGGCAACGGCGGCCTCGAGGCTTTCGTCTTCACCCAGACGCAAAAACACCGCAGGCTGATTGGCCAGTGTGTCAATCAAGTGCTCTTCAAGGTCATCAATACTGTAGGCCTCATGCATGCCGAATGCAGCCTGCGCTGCCTTGGGGCCGAAGCGGAACCCCTCCCATATTTCTCGTTCCTCATTCTTATCCCTGCAAAACAACACAGCTCTGGAATCGCCACTGGGTGGCACCACCAGGGCCAAACAGGCCTCCGGCTCAGGAAAGCCAGTGAGGTAATAAAAATAACTGTCTGAACGGAATGCGTAATCCGCATCCCGGTTGCGCATCACCTCCATGCCCGACTGCACCAAGGCAACACCACCGCCCATTTTCTTCAAACGGCGTGCAAGCTGCTCTCGGCGCTTGGCGTAGATCAGGGGGTTGTGGGTAGGATACCTGCTCATGCTAATGCTTCCTTGCTGAATTCAATCGTTGGTTGAGTTCTTCAAGCCGTTCTGGTGTTCCAATATCCATCCAGAAACCGTCGAACAACTCACCTTGTACTTTGCCTGCAGCCATGGCTTGGCGCAACAGGGGCGCGAGTTTTGCAACCTCGTCAACTCTGAGCTTACTGAATAAACTCGGGTGATACACTCCGATCCCGGAAAATGTGAATGTGATCTCGCCCGGTTCAGCCTGTTTGACCAGACTGCCCTGTATCGCAAAATCACCGGTCGGATGGTGTAAGGGATTGGGGACCATCACCAGGTAAGCCAACTGGTCTTGTTGCCATTGATTGGCAACCTGCAAGGCCCTATCGACCGGCCATTCGCAAGACACATCGCCGTTAATCACCAGAAATGGTTCATTTCCAAGATGGTGTAAGGCTTTGCGAATACCGCCCGCGGTTTCAAGCGCGCTGGCCTCGGCTGAGTAACTTATCTGCACCCCAAAGGCTGAACCATCGCCAAAGTGGCTTTCAATTTGGCGCCCCAAATGCGCGTGATTGATCACAATGCTGGTAATACCCCCCGCCGCCAGGGCCTCTATATGCCACTGCAACAAAGGTTTACCACCCGCGGGCAACAAGGGTTTGGGACAATGGTCAGTCAATGGGCGCATGCGTTCGCCACGCCCCGCAGCCAATATCATTGCCTTCATTTAAAACGTATACCCCACTTTTACAGCCTTGTTTTCAAGGCGATCAAGCAACAGCAGCAGTGGCTTGAACGCGATGTATCGGCCCGCCACAAGGCGTACATAACGCAACACCATTGGCAGGTCATTCAAGTACTGGGCCTTGCCGTCGCGGTAGTTCAGGCGCGCGAAGATACCCAGAATTTTCAAATGACGTTGCAGGCCCATAAAATCGAACTGGCGATAGAACTCACCGGGGTCTTCGCAAATGGGCAAGCCAGCCTTGCGGGCAGCCTCCCAGTAACGCACGGTCCAGTCCAGGGTTTGCGCTTCGGGCCATTCAATGTAGGCGTCGCGCAAAATACTGACCAGGTCGTAGCTCAAGGGGCCCTTTACCGCGTCCTGAAAATCAAGAATGCCGAACTGTGGCGCTTCACCCGCCTGGCTGGTCAACATCAAGTTGCGGCTGTGGTAATCGCGGTGGACAAACAGTTGAGGCTCAGCGAGCGCGCTTTGAATCAGCATGCCTTTGATGCTCTCAAGCCAGTTGCGTTCCTGATCGGTCAGCTCGGCACCGTAGTGCCTGCCCACATACCATTCATCGAACAAATTCATTTCCTGCAATAATTTGTCGGCACCGTAAGCGGGTATGCCTTCGGTGCGGGTGTTGGCTTGCAAGTGCACCAGGTCATGCAGTGCCTGCATGTATAGGGCGTCTTTCTGTTCAGCTTGGGCGTTCAGCCCCTGCAACATGGTGGTGTTGCCGAAATCCTCCAGCAGCAAAAAACCCTCCTGCGGATTCTGCGCCAACACCTGGGGCGCCCTGGAGCCACCTTCTCGCAGCAAGCCCGCCACATGCACGAAGGGACGAACATCTTCTTTGTCAGGCGGCGCGTCCATCACAATCAGGGTTCGCACGTTATTGGCTTCGCCAACCCGGAAATACCGGCGAAAGCTGGCATCGCTGGAGGCCGCCTGCAGGGTTTGCAGGTCAAACTCAAAACCGTCCAGACCTTCCAGCCATTTTTTCAACATTTCTTGACGCAAGGCGCTCATCAAACCGTCCAATCTCTTTAATTTGTAGTTAGTTGCCTATAATAGTAGGATCCTATGGCGCTTGATCGATCCGTCACCTATTTGAGTACATACCCAGCTTGAAGAAAAGCAAAAAATTACTGCAAGTGCACTCAGTGCCCACACGCCCCACAGCCATCGCATTTGCCTTGTTCTGTCTGGGCGCACCCGCGCTTGCCCAAACCACAGGCGCCACAACACCGAAGGCCGAATCCCCCACCCGCCTGAAGATTGACGGTGGACTGCTGGGAGTGCGCAACCCGATACCTGAGGATCAAGCAACCTACATTTCTGCCGATCGCCTTTATGGCAACAGCGCCGAGGAAACTTTCCTGGAAGGCAATGTTGAGGTTCGGCGCAACAAACTGAAGTTATTTAGCGACTCAATCAATTATTCGCCCATTACCGACCGTGCCACGGCCAAGGGCAATTTGGTGATTGAGCAAGAGGGCATGGTACTGAAAGCCCCTGAAGGCTCCGTAAAACTGGGTACCGGTGAAAGCGAAATGACCAAACCCACGTTCGAACTGAAGGAAATTAACGGCAAGGGTCGGGCCGACAAAATGCAGTACGACGGTATTTCAACGCTGACGCTTGAAAACCCGAATTACACGGTTTGTGAAGTGCCCAACCCCGGTGCCGCAGATCAAGGTGACTGGTACATCACTGCCGATTCGCTGGAAATTGACCAGGCTGCTGAAGTGGGTCGTGCCCGCGGTGCAAAGGTGGTTTTTCAGGATGTGCCAATTTTGGGTGCACCTTATTTTTCATTTCCCACCACCGACAGGCGCAAAAGCGGATTTTTACCCCCCTCATTTGGTACCGTTTCCAACAGCGGGCTTGAAGTTACAGTACCTTATTACCTGAATATTGCTCCAGACAAAGACATGACCCTCTATCCGAAAATCATCTCGGGGCGGGGTTACCAATTGGGAACTCAAACGCGTTACCTGACGCCCAACAACGAGGGCGAACTGAAATACGATTACCTGCCGGATGACGAAAAAACTGGCACTGACCGCACGGCATTGTCCCTGCTTCACAAGTACGAGAAAGGCCCCTTCTATGCGGGCGTGAACTTCAACCAAGTCTCTGACGACAACTATTTTGTCGATTTCTCCCGCACGCAGGCTGTGGCCTCCCAACGTATTCTGGTGCAAGAGGGTTTCTTTTCATACCGCCAGAAAAACTGGAGCGCGAATGTACGCACTGTGGCCCATCAAACGCTGCAACTATTCAACGACGTTATTGCTGAACCTTATGACCGATTGCCTGAAGCAACACTCGAGCTGAGCCCAACCCGCATCGGGCAGGCGAATGCGTTTGTCTCGGTGAGCGGGCAGTATACTGACTTTGCCCGCCCTTCCTCCGCGCCGGCTCGAGTTGAAGGTTCGCGTGGCGTAACACGCGCCCGGGTTTTCATGCCCATTCAACGGTCCGAGTTTTCATTCACACCCGCCGTGTCGGTTCAAGCCACCAACTACGATTTGCAAGGCCAAACGCCGGGCGCGCCCGCAGCGCCAGGAAGTGTGATCCCAACGGTTTCGCTGGACAGCACGGTTTACTTCGACCGCAAAACAAGCTTTTTCGGTCGAAATGTGAATCAAACCCTGGAACCACGAATCTTTTATCTTTATACGCCGTTCAAAGACCAATCCGATCAGCCTATTTTCGACACCTCGGTGACGGATCAAAGCCTGACGCGGATTTTCGCCGAGAACAGGTATGCAGGGCTTGACCGGGTTGGCGATGCGAATCAGTTGACACTCGCGGTGACCAGCCGCTTCTACGACGAGGCGACCAGCGAAGAGTTATTCAGCGTGACGGGCGGGCAGCGCCTGAACCTGAGCACACCACGTGTCATTTTGCAGGGCTTTGAAGCCCCGACCACCAGTGATTCTGACTTTTTTGCAAATGCACGGGGCCGAATCAGCCAGTCTGTTTTCCTGGACGCGACAACCCAGTTGAATGCCGAAAGCGGACGCCACGAGCGCGGCAATATTACCGTCAGCTATGCGCCATCGCTGGGCAAGCAGCTGAATTTGGGGTATCGCTACACCCGCGCACAAATTGACCAGTTCGACATTTCTGGCCAATGGCCTATCTCTGAACGCTGGAGCGGCGTGGGTCGTTTAAACTACTCCATGTTGGACAATCGTTTGATTGAAGGCGTGGCAGGTCTCGAATACGGTGAAGGTTGCTGGGCAGTGCGTGTTATTGCGCAACGATTTGCGACTGCACCGCTGCTGGAGACTACCTCGCTCTTTGTTCAGCTCGAACTCAATGGATTGGGTCGTTTGGGGTCCAACCCTGCCGACCTGTTGTCCAGAAAGGTGCCTGGGTACACGCCTTTCTCTTCCTCGCAAGCTACCCAATGAGCACCCATTAAGTACCCAACAAGCACCCGATAAGTTATGAACATGAAGCACATTCAACACTGGTTATTCGCGATTTCCGCCCTTGCGGCCATCGGCCACGCGCAGGCGCAGGGTAGCAAGGCACCAACATCCAACCTGCCGGTGGGCAAGCTGAGTTCAGAGCTCGGGGCCAGCAATGGTTCCAGTGCGGCGGCGATCGACGGCATCGTTGCAGTTGTGAACACGGATATCATCACCCGCAGTGAACTGAACCGACAGGTCGCGCTGATTGAACGCCAAATGAGCCGCAGGGGCGCCCCTCTGCCCGATCGGATTGAATTGCGCAAACAAGTACTTGATCGCATGGTCATGGATCGAGCCCAGCTTCAGAAAGCAGAGGAAGTGGGCATTCGAATTGAAGAAGCGCAAATTGAAGCGGCCATGGCCCGAGTGGCAGATCAAAATGGCTTGTCTCTCGAAGACTTTCTGGCACGCCTTCAGGAGGAAGGGGTGTCGCCCGCCCGATTCCGGGAAGAGGTGCGCAGCGAGATCACCTTGGGCCGCCTGCGTGAACGCGAAGTGGAAGCCCGCATTCAGGTGTCGGATGCCGAAATTCAAAATTACCTCGCCGCCCGAACCAAAGGCGGGGCAGCGGCCAATCAACCCGAGGTAAATTGGGTGCAGCTTCTGGTCAGAGCCCCCAGCGATGCCAGTGGTGCGACGCTCAGCCAGGCGCGAAGCAAAGTGGAAGCAATTGAAAAAGCCCTGAAGGACGGAAAAACGGTAGAAACCATTTTGCAAGCCAATCCCGAGTTGGCGATTGACGGCACTGGGCAAATGGGTTGGTCTGGTTTTGATGCAGTGCCCACCCTGTTCACCGAGTTTTTATCCAAGGCACAATTGAACGCAGTGCAAACCATTCGCAGTCCCAACGGCTTTCACGTACTGAAAGTGCTTGAGCGGCGCGAAAGTGGAGCGGCGCTGGATAACACTCCGGTGACCCAGACACGCGCTCGACACATCCTGATTCGCCCAGGCCCCGACATTACCGAAGCCGAAGCGAAACGCAGATTGAATTTCGCACTGGAACAGCTGCAAGGTGGGGCTGCGACGTTCGATGCTTTGGCCAAGCGTTATTCCCAAGATGGTTCTGCAGCCAAGGGTGGCGATTTAGGCTGGCTGTACCCGGGCGACACCGTGCCAGAATTTGAACGCGAGATGAACCAACTGGGTATTGGAGGCGTCAGCCCGGTGTTCCAGAGCCGGTTTGGTTTCCACATCATTCAGGTTGTTGAGCGCCGTCAGCAGGCCGCCTCTGAAGAGCGCCAGCGTCAGGCTGCTCGACAAGCCATTCGAGCCAGCAAATCTGAGGAAAGCTACCAGGAGTGGTTGCGCCAACTGCGCGACTCCACATTCATCGAAATTCGCCTCTGATGTACAAGGCATGAGCTGGGCTGCAAATCTCCCGATCCTCGTCACCAGCGGTGAACCCGCGGGGATCGGGCCAGAATTGTGCGCTTTGCTGGCTGAATCAAACCAGGCGAATCGGCTGAAACGCTCATTGGTCATTCTCGGTGATTCAGATCTGCTGGAGACCAGGGCCAGTCATGCGGGCATCCAACCGACATGGCAGCGAATCAACTCGCTGCAGGACGTTGGAACAAGCGATACCGGGCCACACGGATACTTTCTGCTCAATCACACTCTTTCAAGCCCCTGTATCACGGGCCAACCCAACCCGGCCAATGCGCCCTATGTGCTGGGTCTGCTCGACCTGGCCTGCGATGCATGCCTGAATGGTACCGCAGCCGCCATGGTAACGGCGCCCATTCAAAAATCAGCAATCAGCCCCTACTGGCCCGGTTTCATGGGGCACACCGAATACCTGGCGCAACGCTGTGGCCAACGTGATGTTGTCATGATGCTGACTGGTGGCAACATGAAAGTGGCACTGGCCACCACACACATTCCTCTGAGCAGTGTGTCCGCGGCAATTACCCGTAACAGCCTTACTCGCACGCTGGAAATCATGCTGCACGACTTGAGCCTTTACTGGGGTTTACCAAAACCGCGAATTCTGGTGACAGGACTGAATCCCCACGCAGGTGAATCAGGCGACCTGGGGCGCGAGGAAATAGACACCATCATGCCAACCATCCAGGCTTTTCAAGCCAAGGGGCATGATGTACAGGGACCGTTTCCAGCAGACACCTTGTTTCAGCCCAAATACCTGAAAAACAGCGACGCAGTCTTGGCCATGTTTCACGACCAGGGGTTGCCGGTGCTGAAACATGCAAGTTTTGGTCAGGGAGTCAATATTTCACTGGGCTTACCCATTGTGCGGACCTCCGTGGACCACGGCACTGCACTTGACCTGGCTGGTAGCCGCAACATGGATGCTGGCAGCCTGAGTGAAGCGGTAGAATGCGCGCACCATATGGACCTATGCCGCAGGAACGCGCAATGAAACACCAAGCAAAAAAACGATTTGGGCAACACTTTTTGACTGATCAAAGTGTGTTGTCCAACCTGATCGGTGAGATGCGACCGCGCGCGAACGACACACTGGTTGAAATTGGGCCCGGTTTGGGCGCACTGACCTTCTGGTTGCTCAAAGCAGTCGATCACCTGCAGGTGATTGAAATTGACCGGGACCTGGCAGAGAAGCTTCGAACCGGTGGCTGGAAAGACAAGCTCACGGTTCACGAAGTGGATGTGTTGAAATTTGACTTTGGACAACTCCCCGCGCCTTTTCGGGTGGTAGGCAACCTGCCTTACAACATCTCCTCGCCCATTTTATTCGCTTTGCTTGATGTTGCAGACAGGGTGATTGATCAGCACTTCATGCTGCAAAAGGAAGTGATTGACCGCATGGTAGCCGCACCAAAAACAAGCGACTACGGCAGGTTATCAGTGATGTTGCAGGCCTATTACGACATGGATCATTTGTTTGATGTGCCGCCTGAATGCTTCGATCCACCACCTCGTGTGATGTCTGCGATCGTTCGAATGGTACCCAAAAAGGCCCAAGAACGCGCTGCCATTCCAGGCGAGATTTTCAGCCGTGTCGTCAGCACCGCATTTTCACAGCGTCGAAAAATGTTGCGCAACACCTGGGCCGATGTCGTGCCCCAACACATTGCCGAAAAAGCAGGCATTTCACTGACTGCGCGCGCCGAAGAAATTGCGCCTGAGCAATTCGTTCAAGTAGCAAAAATGTTGGCAGCCAGTTAAGACTGCAGTTAAACATCCAATTTCTGCACCTGGGCATTGCACCAAGCGGTACCCAACAAATTCACCAACTTTGATTTGAAAGCCTCTGGTTGACCCGTGGTGAAAAAACTCACGCGCTCAATCGATGGCAGATGTTCATTGCCCACATTCAACAGGTTTTCACTCTCCAGGCGCGTTTTCAGTTGTTTGGCCACTGCCAAGCCTGTTTCAATCACCGCCACACCGGGACCAGCAAGTCTGGAGATGAGATGTGCAACAAAGGGGTAGTGTGTGCAACCCAGCACAATGACATCGGCCTGTTTTTGAAGTAGCTCGGCAACCACAGGTTTTAACAAAGCCTCAATCGCATCTTCTGGCATGGGCGATCGCTCAATCAACTCAACCAGGCCGGGGCAAGGGTGGGCAATCACCTTGGCCATGGGGTCAAACCTTTCAACCAAGGCCTTAAACCGTTCACTGGCTACGGTGTTGGTGGTCGCCAAAATACCGACCACACCTGTTTTAGTCAGCATACTGGCAGGCTTGACAGCAGGCTCAATGCCCACAATGGGCCAATTCGCGTGGACCGCCCGGGCTTGGTTGGCACCCGCTGCCGTTGCCGTGTTGCAGGCCATCACCATGGCTTTGCAACCTTGATTTCGCAACCAGTTGGACAGAGTCAATACCCGGTCGGTAATCTCGTGTTGGGGCTTGTCGCCATACGGCAAATAACGCTCATCGGCCACGAACTGAAAATGTTCAGCTGGCAAGTGATTCAACATCTCTTTGAGGACCGACAAGCCACCGACGCCCGAATCAAACACACCGACCGCAAGGGACGATTCATGCAACACGGGCTTCACCATTCAACACCTTTGAAATACAGGGTAAATCAATGCTTGTTTTCATGATTTGAGGAACCCGATAAATATTAAAATATTAATTGACAATTATTTAACATTTGAAATCATGCCCACTTTCACTGCGTCAAGTATTCGCACAATGTTGACCTGTATTGTCACATTGTTTGGATTGATTGGCTGGCCACTGGCGCACAGCGCCGACAAGAATTCAGCCCTTCGTCTTCTTGTGGTACCACAATTTCCAGCCACTGAAATTCATGCGACATGGAGCAAATTGCTGGATGGATTGCAAAAAGACGGTCTTCCTCCAATTGAGCTTGTTTTCGCCAAGGACATCACGGAGTTTGAAAACCAATTCAAGGCTGGGCAAGCGGAGCTGATCTACTGTAACCCTTATCACATGGTGATGGCCAAAAAGGCACAAGGCTATATTCCACTGGTACGTGACAGCAAACCCTTGACTGGTATTCTGATTGCCTCAACCGACAGCGAAACTGGCGGCATCAAGACCCCCAGTGATTTGAACGGTAAAACCCTGCTGTTTCCATCGCCCAACGCGTTCGGCGCTTCGCTGTATATGCGTGCCTTGCTGAAACGCGAGAAAGGTCTGGAGTTCACCACCAAATATGTCAAAACACACTCCAACGTCATTCGCGGCGTAGTGCGAGGCGAAGGGCAAGCCGGCGGCATGGTCAATGCCACCCTGCTGGCTGAAACACCCGAACTTCAACAAAGGATCAAGGTAATTTACGAAACGCCTCCTGCACCACCCCATCCTATCGCAGCGCATCCACGTGTGGATCCCGGTACTCGAGAGGCCATCACAGCCGCCATCTTGGGACACATTAAAACGCACAAACAGGTGGGCGAGGACATTCAGATACCCAACCCCGTACGGGCTGATTACGCCAAAGATTACAAGCCACTGGAAAATCTTGGTCTCGAGGCATTTCTTTCCAATTGAAACCCTCTTTCCATACCATCACGCATCCCAGCCTGGGCACCAAACTGTTGGTGCTGGGCATTGGTTTGGTCTTGACACTTGCCCTGGCATTTACCTGGTTCAACACCAAAACCCAGCGCAACCAGTTGCAAGGTGTATTCAATCAACAAGCCACAGCCCTCGCATTCAATCTGGCAGTCTCTAGCAACAGCCATTTGCTGGAAAAAGACTTCGCCATTATTGAAACCTTGCTCTTGAAGGCCAACGGCTTCAAAGATCTTTATTCGGCCACCGTAGTTTCCGCCGAGGGAAAAGTATTGGCTCAGGTTCTTCGCGATTCAAAAACCCACAACCTCTCACCCCGTTATGACGTTGGCCGGTTGCGTGTGCCCAAGCGAGATTCGGGCACACAACTATTCAGCAGTGATCGCTACCTGACAGTGATTGAACCCATCGAATCCGGACGCACAATTGGCCATGTGGTGCTGGAATTTGATTTGACACCCCTCAAGACCCGTCAGTCCGAACTGATCGAACGCAACATTCTTCTGGCTGTCATTCTGATTTTTCCAGCAGCTCTGGCCTTGTGGCTTTTTATCCGCAAAACAATTCAAGAATTGAATTCACTCACCGATTTTGCGCAGCGAATGGTGAAAGACCAGGGTATTGAACATGCCACCTCTCCCACCTCCCGCGAGTTGGCCATGCTGCACCGTACCCTCAATTGGGCGTCGGTCACACTTCAAAAGAAAAACCGTGCATTGGAGGTAGCCAAACTTAAAGCGGACAAATCCAATGACCTGAAATCCCAGTTTGTGGCCAATATGAGCCACGAAATCAGAACGCCCTTGAACGGCATATTGGGACTGACTGAAATTACCTTGGGCAATAGTGCACTGGCAGAAAAACCCCGACGCAATCTGGAGTTGATACAGCTCAGTGCCGAACACCTGCTGCGGGTCGTCAACGACATACTGGATTTTTCAAAGATTGACGCCAACCGCCTTGACATGGACCCGCAACCTTTTGAATTGCGACTCAACGTGCAGGCCATGGTAAAAATGGTCTCCAGTGCATATGCAAAACCCAGCGTGGTCACGGTGCTGGACATTGACCCAGCCGTTCCAGACCGCTTGCTGGGTGATTGTCCTCGAATCATGCAAGTGTTGAATAACCTGTTGAGCAATGCCCTGAAGTTTACCGAGCGAGGTCAGGTCAGTCTCACAATCACGGCGAGACCGGTATCTGAGAAAAATTCACAATCCAGATGCAAAATTCATTTCGCGGTGCGCGACACTGGAATGGGCATTTCAGAATCAGCCCGCACCGAGATTTTCAAGGCCTTTTCTCAAGCAGAGCCGGGTACAGCGCGCAAGTATGGCGGCACCGGGCTGGGGTTGACCATCACGCAACGTTTGCTGGAGTTGATGAATAGTCGAATACATCTTTGGTCCCAAGAAGGTGTTGGCAGTGAATTCAGCTTTACACTAGAGTTACCTGTAGTTGAACAACAAACAACCACTGAATGCGAAGCCCCAACCGTTGACATGACCTCAGACAACAATCCAGCCATGCCGGAGTTTGGGCAAGCCGCCACAGGCTTGCGTGTGTTAGTGGCTGAAGACAATATGGTCAACCAGACTTTCATCTCGCATGTGCTGACCCAGCTTGGCATTTCTTACCGCTTTGCAGACGATGGCCTGGCCGCCCTGCAGGCCGTGGACCAGGAAAATTTTGATTTGGTGTTTATGGACATGCACATGCCCAACATGGGCGGGCTTGAAGCATGCCGCGCAATTCTTGCCAAACCGCAACACAAAAAACTGCCGATTGTTGGGCTAACCGCAGATGCAATTGCCGACACCCGTGAGGCTTGCATGTCGGCGGGCATGCGTGAGTACATTTCAAAACCATTCAAGCGCAGTGACATTGAAGCCGTTCTGGCACGCCTGAAATTCAAGGTGTCGCCTATTCCAATGCAAAACTTTGACCATGACAAAGAATTGCTCAAAACGACCATCAACATGATTGCGGCTGAAATTCCGCAACTTTCAGATGAAGCCGAAAAACAGCTTTCAGCCAAGAACCTGCCAGAAGCCAAACGAGCGCTGCACACACTGAAGGGACACTGCAAACTGGTGGGCGAATTCGCTTTTGCAGACTTTATCCAGCAGCTTGAAAATCAGCTGATGCAAAACCAGCTGCCCGCCGCCAATTCAATTGAACACCTGAAATCCAACTTGCGAGTGCTTCAACAACGTCTGCGTCTGCTAGGCCAGTAAAGTCTGATTTACCGCTGCGGTCACAACCAGCTCTACCTTCCAGCCAGGCTTGGCCAAGCCTTTGACTTCCACGCACGCGCGTGAGGGTGCCGTACCCTCGGGCAACCAGGCCTCCCACACTGCATTGAACCCATCGTAATCGCGGGCCATGTTGGTGAGGTAAACCTGCACCATCAACAAATGGCTTTTGTCAGTCCCGGCGCCAGCCATAGTGCCTTCAAGGCTACCCAAAAGGTCCCTGGTTTGGGCCTGAATGTCACCCTCCTCCATGGAAGGTACCTCAACCAAATAAACCACCCCGTTGAAGCTTGTGGAATCAGAGTAGCGTTTTGTAGTACCTTGTCTGTGTATCACAGGACCCCCTTCATGAAATTTGAACATTTGGTGCAGATCAACGACCCGAGCTTGCCTGGCATTGACTGGTTAACACGGCAACAACTCTGGTTTGGCTTGGTGGCACGGGCCTGGAAACCCACCCGCTTCATACTTGGCCTTGAAGATGCGCAGGTGATACAAATGAGCCAAGAGGGCAATGTCACAACGCTTGCGCGCGTCCTGAATTACGGCCCCTTTCAAATTGAAGACACCATCGAGCTGATCGAAGAAGATCGCACCGAAACTCGCATTGTAGCGAATCAGTTTTGTGGCGACAGCACATTAACCATTTCAATTGAAGAACCGGAGTCAGGCGAACTTTGGTTGCGGTTTCAGTACCAGGTCAGCGATACACCAGCCAGCCTCGGTGGCCCCGAAGTATCATCACACGACGTCGACGAAATTCGGAAGCAGGCTTATCGCGCTGCGGACATTGATACAGTGCGAATGATCCGAGAGCTGGCCATGACCATGCCCGCGCAACAACCCGATCATCGAAAGAGCCACTAGGCAAAAAGCCGGTTTATTTCAGGGCGCAAGCACCCATGTAAATTTGGCCGGACCGATTGCCGCTGCGACAATATGCCAACACTGGCTTTTCGGCTGAATCAAGGATTCGCTTGAAGTCTTCGAGCAATACTTCCGATGGCGGCTGGCCAACATCCATGGGCAAATAGTGGATGGCCAAACCCAAACTTTTCGCTTTGGCTTCGATCACCGAATGGGCCAGTTGGGGACCCACCTCATGGTCCGGTCGATTATTCACGATTGTTTTAAAACCCAGCTCGGCGATCGCTTCCAAATCTTCCGGACTGATTTGGCCGCACACAGCGACCTCATTGCTCAGTTGCCTGATGCTCATTTCAACAAATTCCTTCGGTGCGTTGATACTGCGTGGTTACTGATAAGACAATTCTTTGGCCTTACCCCAGAACACTTTGTAAGAAAACGCAGTGTAACCGAGGATTGTTGGCAAAGTGATCACCACACCCACCAGAATAATTTTCAATGCTTCAGGGGAAGAAGCGGCCTCCCAAACGGTCAATTGATTCAACACCACGTAGGGGTACTGGCTGTAGGCCAAGCCCATAAAGGCCAACGTCATGACTCCCGCCGTCAGTGCGAAAACCATCCAACCATAGCCGGCATCCATCAGACGCTGGCTGCCAAGCACATGGTGAATACCCCACAGGCACAACACCGATGCAATTGGAATGGGCGCAAGCGCTACGATATTGGGAAAACTGAACCATTTCTCGAAAATCTCAGGCACGACCAAGGGTGTCATGGCTGAAATAAAGGCAATTGAGGCCAGCATGGGCCAAAAACTGATTCTCCCCCAGCGGCGAGACTTCTCGATCAAATCGCCTTCGGTTTTCATGATCAACCAACCACTGGCCAGCAGCGTGTAGGCAAAAGGCAGAGTGATGGCCACACCCAAATTGAACACCAGTTGTGACCAATGGTTCGAGAAACCAGTGATGTAACTGCCCAGCATCCAGCCTTGTGAAACCGAAGTCACCAGCGAACCAATGAAAAAAATCCGGTTCCACAGCGGCTTGTAAGCCACATCCACTTTCACACGGAAATCAAAAGCCACACCGCGCAGCACCAAGCCCAACAGCATGAACGTGACAGGCAGGTACAAAGCAGTCAACACCACGCCGTGTGCTTTTGGAAACGCCACCAGCAATACACCCACACCCAGCACAAGCCAGGTTTCATTTGCATCCCAGAACGGACCAATAGAATTGATCATGGTGTCTTTTTCATCGTCTGTGGCATGGGGTAACAAAAGCCCCACACCCAGATCGTACCCATCCAGCACCACGTAAATCAGCAGGGACAGTCCCATGACACCCATGAACAACAGCGGCAAAAACTCTTCGAAAGTCATCACGCAGGTCCCCTTTTATTGTTCGCAGCGCAGCTTGTCTGCAGGTGTAGTTGCCGTGGGTGCTCCACCCCAATTGACCTTCTTGGATGAACCGATTCCGCCCAACAGCATATACCGCAGCACCCACACATAAGAGATGATCAAACCAATGTACATGGTCATGTACAACAACACGGTGAATGCCAGCAACTGGGGCGGGTGCTGGGCCACCACATCGGCAGTGCCCAGCACGCCGTACACCACATAGGGTTGACGACCAATTTCGGTGACCCACCAGCCAGCCACCGTGGCCACCCAGCCCGAAAACATCATGAACATCAAAGCGGTCAATATGAGTCGATGGGTTTTGTTTTCAAGCACTGGGCCTGTTTTGCGGAAGGCCCACACCGAGGCCCAAGACACCAGCAACATCAACACTCCCATCCCCACCATGACCCGGAAGGAATAAAACACAGGACCCACTGGTGGGTGAGTATTGAGAAAATCATTGAGCCCTTTGATTTCGCCGTCAAAGTCGTGCGTCAAAATGAAACTGGCCATTTTCGGTATGCCAATTTCAAAATGATTGGTACGCGCTTCGCTGTCGGGAATGGCAAACAACAGCAGCGGTGCACCCTTCTCGGTCTCCCAAACGCCCTCCATGGCCGCCACTTTGGCAGGCTGGTGTTTCAAGGTGTTCAATCCGTGCAAATCACCCACAAAAATCTGGATTGGAATCAGTACGGCAGCGCCATAAACACCCAGCTTTAACATGTGGCGAGTGAAAGGCTTCTCACGTTTGCGCAGAATTTGAAGTGCGCTACCGCCCGCAATCACAAAGAACACAGTCAAGCCGCTGGCCAGCAACATGTGCGTGAAGCGATACGGGAAAGACGGGTTCCAGATAATTTCCAGCCAATTGGTGGCGTGCATCTGGCCATCAATAATTTCGAAACCCTGCGGGGTTTGCATCCAGCTGTTCAGCACCAGAATCCAGAAAGCCGATAAGGTGGTGCCAAATGCCACCAAAAAGGTGGCCAACAAATGAACCTTGGGCGACACCCGCTGTTTGCCAAACAACATCACCCCCAAAAACGTTGCCTCCAAAAAGAACGCGGTCAGCACTTCGTAGCCCAGAAGGGGGCCAGAAATGTTTCCGGTTTTCTCCATGAATCCCGGCCAGTTGGTGCCGAACTGAAAACTCATGGTGATGCCCGAGACCACGCCCATGGCGAAGGTCAGCGCGAAAATTTTTGTCCAGAAGTAATGGGCCTGCTCCCATTCCGTTTTGCCAGTGCGCACATGCTGCAAGCGCAGGTAAAACATCACCCAGCCCAGGCCGATGGTGATGGTTGGAAACAGGATGTGGAAAGTAATATTGGCCGCGAACTGGATTCGGGCAAGATCAAGCGACGTGAATTCCATGCAGCACCCCACGAAAGCAACTGAATACAAACAGCCATGGCATGAATATGACCATAATTAGCTACATGCAGTCTGTCAAATTGGTTTGCTCAATGAAGCACTGCACAACGCGTACAATGCCCAATCCCCTCGCACTGGAAGCCAGTTTTGTGATCAACCGTCCCATGTTTTTACTGCTTGCAGCACTCGCCGCATTTGCCCCGCTGGCAATCGACCTGTATTTGCCAAGCTTTGCTGCAATCAGCGAGGAACTGCAGGCACCCGCAGGGCGCGTACAACAAACTGTGACCGTGTTTCTGGCCGGGTTTGCCATGGGCATGCTGTTTTATGGGCCACTCTCCGACCGGTTTGGGCGCAGGCGAATGATCTTTGCCGGGACCACCTTGTTTGTGTTGGCCAGTGTGGCCTGCATGCTGGCGCAATCTATCGAGCAATTGCTGGCGTTTCGACTGATCCAGGCCTTTGGAGGTGGGGCCGCTGCGGTCATTTCGCGTGCTGTCATTCGGGACCTGTTTGGCGAGACAGACTCCGCCCGAGTCATGGCCATGATCGCCATGGTTACCTCGCTGGCACCCATGATTGCGCCACTTCTTGGCGCGTATATTTTAGAGCTGGGTTCATGGCGTTACGAATTTCTCGCCTTGGCGCTATTTGGTGCCGTATGCACCATCGCCGCCTACCTGTTACTGCCCGAAACCTTGAGCCAAACCCGCAGCCAAACTTCGATATCGCTGGCCTTTCGGGGTTACTGGACTGTTTTCCAACACAGAGATGCACGCCTGCTGATCATTTCAGGCGGAGCGCATTTCGCCGCCATGTTCGCCTACATTACGGGTACACCCTTTGTGTACATCGAATTTTTTGATTTAAGTGAAAAAACCTATGCCGTGCTGTTCGGCTCCAACATATTGACCTTGATTGGATTTGGTTATGCATCGACAAGGCTGGTGAAACACACAGGCACTACCCCGCTAATTAAAACCGGCTCAATGCTGGGTTTGCTGGGCGCACTCCTGGTATTGAGCAGCGCGTGGAATGCTGGCACAGACCACTGGAACCTGGGTCTGATGGTGATCGGCTTCCTGATGTGCGTAGGATCATTGGGGTTTGTTGCCCCCAACACCACCGCACAATTGTTGGGCAAGCACCCTAAAAACGCGGGTGCGGCCTCGGCCCTGTATGGCTGCGCACAGTTTGGTTTGGGAGGATTGGCCAGCTGGGCTGTTTCGGTAGTGCACGACGACACCGCTTTACCCATGGCAGCCGCCGTGGTGGCCTTTGTTGCACTTGCATGCTGGGCCAGCTTGCGACTGAAACGCTGAACTTTTCATTGTAAGCACAAAATTATTGCCATTGTGTTTAATCAACCGCGAAATTGGCATGAAAATTGGACTTTTTGGTCCCTTTACGGTATGTTGTGTCACGAATTTATTCTGCCCAATAACCCAAACACACATTTTTGCACTGCCATATGGCCGACACAAAAGCCCAAAGTGGCGAGAACCAGCCCGACGTGGCTTGGCTCGAGAGCCAGTACAACGTCCGCTCTTACCTGCCCGATCACCCAAAAACTTTTGCTCGCTGGGCCGAACAGTCCCGCTACGCCCGTTTTGATCTGGATGGGTTCTGGAACCAGTACTTCGGTGAATCGGAAGCAGAAACCGTGGATGTCATTCCAGGCAAGCCCGGCAAGCCACTGTTGATTTTTATCCATGGCGGATACTGGCGCTCACTGGACAAATACGACTTCACCTTTCTGGCCAAGCCTTATGTGGCCCGGGGCTATTCGGTGGCACTGCTGAATTACGGCCTGATTCCACGCGTGACGATTGAAGACAGTGTTCGCCAAACCTTACGCGGCATTGAGTGGCTGTATCGCCAGGCGGATCGTTTTGGTTTTGATGCCAACCAGATCGTGGTGTGCGGACATTCGGCTGGTGGGCATTTGGGTGTGATGAGCGCGTTGGCGTTTTGGCCCCTTTGGGCCTCCGACCTGCCACAAGACGTGGTGAAGTCCGTGATTGCCATTTCGGGCATTTACGACCTGAGCCCCTTGGTGCACACACCTTTCATCCAGAAAGACCTGAAGCTGAATCAGAAGCGCACCCGCATGGTCAGCCCGGCCTTGATGCCCAAGCCCACCATTCCAGTGCACCTGGCCTTTGGCACCAAGGAAACCGATGCCTTTAAGGAACAAAGCGCTTATTTGGCATCTCACTGGGGCCTGAACCCACCTTTGCAGGTCAATGCCGATCATTTCAGCATTTGCGACAGCATCGCTGATCCAAACAGCGAACTGTTCATGCTGATTCAAAACCAGTTGCTGTTGCCATCTCACTAAGACAGCGCTAGAAACTGAACGGGTTATTCCCCCATGTTCGGTAAACTGCTTTTCAGGCTGGTGTCGTATAACTAAACTGTACACACCAGCCTGGAGGCAACAATGCCCCTCACAATCGCCTATTCCAACGCCGCCGGTTCATTGGGTCGGCGTTACCCCGATGGTCAAACACTGATGCGCAAACGTACACTTCGCCAAACCGTGAAGTTGTTCAAAGTCGGCGCCGAAGTGCTGCTGAACACCGCGCCAGCCACTGTGATTGCCTATAACATCGCCGAGTTTGGACGCTGGATATCAACAAGTCACCCGGTGCTGGTTCAACTGCACAGCGGCGAGCTTCAATATTGCCGTTTAAACGACCTGCACATTGCTGAAAACCCGAGCATGCAGACCCACTGAAGCTGACTATAATCCGGGGGATGAACTCAACATTCCCCACACCCAAAACCATTGGCTTTATTGGCCTTGGCAACATGGGGTCCGCCATGGCGGCCCACCTTTGCAATGCGGGCTACACTGTGCTGGCTTGGGCGCGCAGCGCATCCACCTTCCAAGCACTGGCTGACATCCCTCTTGTTGCGCAACCGAGTATTGAAGCCCTTTGCGCAGGTACACGTCTGCTTGCTTTGAATGTCACGAACACCGCGGATGTTCAATCGCTGCTGTTTCGCGATGGCGGCCTTGCGCAACATGCACAGCCTGGTTCGATCATTGTGGATTTCAGCACCATAGATGCGGCTGCTGTGGCCGACATCGCACGCCAATTAAAGTCCCGCGACATTGATTACATTGATTGCCCTGTCTCTGGCGGCGCTGCGGGCGCGCGCGCTGCAACCTTGAGCATGATGGCGGGCGGGGATTTGGCAGCCTTCAATCAGATTGAGCCCATGCTCAAGCATTTGGGCAAGACCATCCGGCATGTGGGGCCTTCGGGTGCAGGTCAAGCCATTAAAGCGGCCAATCAAATGGCACTGTGCATTCAATTGGTGGGCATTGCCGAAGCCATGAATTACGCACTGGAGCAAGGTGCTGAATTGAGCGTGGTACTTGAACTGCTGCAAGCCGGATTGCCCGCGAGCCGTGTATTGGATTGGGCCGGCCCCCATATGGTGAAAGGTTTCACCGACCCGGTTTCCATTGAGGCGCACCTGCACGCAAAAGATGTGCGCATGGTGGCGGATGCAGCGAAGAAGCAGGGTTTGCACTTGCCGCTGTTGTTTAAAACCGCAGAATTGCTGGATGAACTGGTGGTCAATGGACCTAAAAGTCAGGACACGTCGAGAGTTTTTGAGGTGGTTCGCAAGCACATGCGAGCCTAGCGGCAAGCCGAACCGCTGAACAGCCGTACCGCTCGAGCTGGCGCATCAATAAGCAGCATAGCCGCACTGTTTGGGCTTGGCGCAGCCCGAATTCTCCCAACTACCCCCCTGGCTTGGGTCATGCAAAGCGCAATAGCGCCTTTGCATCGATTCCTCGCGGAATCGCCCCGCGCTGCGAGGTCGTTGGGCGGGCTGGCCTGAACTCGCCCCGAACAGCGCTGCACATGCTGCTTGTAAATTGCTGCAGCGAGTTGCGTGCTGTACGCGATGTGCACAATGTGTGCGATGTGCAGATTTGATAGGGTGCGCATGTGCTTGTTGCGACAGTCAGGAAAATCTGCCCAAGCGTGCCAAGCCGGGCTGGTGCCCTTCAGGGCAGAAGCCGCCCCGACCGCTTTTTTCGAGGGGCGGTTTCAGGCAAGGCGAGGTTCAGCTTGGGGCCAACAGATTTTCCGTCGCGACAGGTACTGCGCTCCGAACAAATCAACCACGCACACACCCAAACCAAGCAGCATCAAATGTCGTACGCCTGCCCCCCACCCAACACGCGGTCTATCAGCTTCGGGGTCAACATCGGTGCAAACACCGCAATGAATTCATACATCAGCGTGCGCATGAACACACCTTGCCGCAGGGCAATCCGCGTGGTGTTGCGGCCAAACAAGTGGTCCACTGGCACAGCCATCAACCCTTTGTCTTTCAGCGCATCAAAAGCCACTTCAGCAATAATACCCACGCCCAAACCCAAACCCACATAGGTTTTAATCACGTCCGCATCAATGGCCTCAAGCACCAGCTCAATATTCACCCCGGCTTTTTGAAACGCGGCATCAATCTTTTTGCGCCCTGCAAAATGGGTTTCGTAAGTGATGATGGGCATCTGATCGAAATCAGCCAGCGCAATTTGCCGCCCGCCCGATGCAAAAGGTTTTAACAGGGGCGAATCGGTGGGCGCCACCGCAATGTGTCCCCAGTCGTAACAGGGAAATGTCACCAGGTCGGGTTCATCAGCCAAAGCCTCGGTAGCCACGGCCAAGTCGGCCTGGTCTTTGCGCACCCACTGCGCCAGTTGCTCAGGGGTCCCCTGCAGCAAGATCAGCTTCACCTTCGGGAATTTTTTGCGAAAAGCAGCCACCGCCTGTGGCAACACATAGCGTGCCTGTGTGTGGGTTACGGCCACTGTTAACTGCCCGCTTTCGCGCGCTGCAAATTCTTCGCCTACACGCTTGATGTTCTCAAGCTCGGCCAATACGCGCTCACAGGCTTGGTACACCAATTCTCCAGGCGGCGTTAAACCTTTGATGCGTTTGCCGTGTCGCTTGAAAATTTGAAAGCCCAGCTCTTCTTCAAATTCGATGATTGCCTTGGACACACCTGGCTGAGAGGTGAACAGCGCCTTGGCCGCGTCGGTCAAGCTGAAGTCATGGCGAACCGCTTCCCGAACGAATCGAAGCTGATGCAAGTTCATAAAAACCCTTTATTCCACAGGGGAATATATAAATGGAAATACTATCGTTTGAATTATAAGGGCTAGCGCTTACACTTCAAGTCCCAAAAAACCATTTTCATCGAGCTTTCACGTGCCTTTTGACATCGATTTAGTCTACGTAGCTTCTGGCCTTGCGGTCGGCCTTCTGGTCGGCCTGACCGGTGTGGGTGGTGGCTCGTTGATGACGCCATTGCTGACCGTGTTGTTCGGTGTACCTGCCACAACTGCCGTGGGTACAGACCTGGCTTTTGCGGCAATCACCAAAGGCGCAGGCACTGTAGTACACCGCCTTCGCAGCACGGTGAAGTGGAAAATTGTAGCCTTGGCCTGCTTGGGAAGCGTGCCAGCGTCACTCATCACAATTGCAATTTTGCACGGCCTGGACATTCAAAATGCCGGCAAAGGCAGCCCGATTGATGTGTTTATCCGCTGGTCTATTTCCATTTGCGTGATGCTGACAGTGGGCGTGCTAATTTTCAAAACAAAGATTGTTGATTGGCTGCAACACCATCCACAGGCCCAATTGCACGACAAAACGCGTACCATCGCGACCGTGGTTGCATTTGCAATCATCGGTATGTTGGTGACTGTTTCTTCAATTGGTGCTGGTGCAATTGGCGCCATGGTGCTGATCATGCTGTATCCACACTTGAAAGCCTCTGAAATAGCGGGTACCGACATTGCCTACGCGGTACCACTTACGACTGTGGCGGCCTTTGGCCACTTTAGCCTGGGCACCGTTGATTTTGGTTTGTTGGGCGCACTGTTGTTGGGATCAATCCCCGGCATCACGGTGGGCAGTTATTTAAGTCGCGCAGTGCCTGAGAAGTTCTTGCGCGGGGTATTGGCCACGACCCTCACCGCCGTGGCCGCAAAACTGGTGATGTAAATGTACAAATACGACGACTACGACCACGCCCTGGTACGCGAACGCGTGGCTCAGTTTCGCAACCAAACCGAGCGCTTTCTGAAGGGTGAACTGACAGACGAAGAGTTCCGCCCCTTGCGCCTGCAAAACGGCCTGTACATTCAGCGCCATGCGCCCATGCTGCGCGTGGCCATTCCTTATGGCCTGCTGGGTGCAAAACAGTTGCACAAGCTTGCCGATATTGCAGCCAAATACGACCGCAATTATGCACACTTCACGACACGCCAGAACATTCAATACAACTGGCCCGCACTGGAAAATGTACCCGCGATTCTTGCTGAACTGGCTGAAGTTGAAATGCATGCCATTCAAACCAGCGGCAACTGCATTCGCAACACCACCAGCGATCCGTTTGCAGGCATTGCGAAAGACGAATTTGTAGATCCACGCCCATTCTGCGAACTAATTCGCCAGTGGAGCACCTTCCACCCCGAGTTCGCTCACCTGCCCCGCAAATTCAAGATTGCCGTGAATGGCGCAGCTGAAGATCGCGCTGCGGTGCAAGTGCACGACATTGGTGTGAACTTGACCCGCAATGCGGCTGGCGAAGTGGTAGCCCAAGTGCTGGCTGGTGGCGGTTTGGGTCGCACTCCCGTGATCGGTTCTGTGATCAAAAACGACCTGCCCTGGCAGGAGCTGCTCACCTACATCGAAGCGGTGATGCGCGTGTACAACCGCTATGGTCGCCGTGACAACCTGTACAAAGCCCGCATCAAAATTCTGGTGCGTGCCATTGGCCCTGAAGAATTCTCCAGGCAGGTTGAAGAAGAATGGCAACACATCAAAGGTGGTGTGTCGGTGATTCCCCAGAAAGAATTTGACCGTGTTTCATCTTTCTTCACAGCCCCCGCCTACGAACAGTTCAGCGCTGAACAGATGGCCACCATTGCAGAACAAAACCGTGGCTTGCGCGCCAAGCATGTAGGCTTTGATCGCTGGCTAACCCGCAATGCACGTGAACACCGCCAGCCCGGTTATGTGGCCATCAGTATTTCCCTGAAGCGCCCTGGTATCGCCCCTGGCGACGCCACGACTGATGAAATGCACTTGATTGCTGACCTGGCCGAGCAATATTCATTCGGTGAGCTGCGTGTAACTCACGAACAAAACTTCGTGCTGTCCGATGTGGCTGAGCAAGATTTGTTCGAGTTGTGGAGCACCCTGAAAGAACACAATTTGGCCATGCCGAATATTGGCTTGGTCAGCGACATGATTGCCTGCCCGGGCGGTGATTTCTGTTCACTGGCCAACGCCAAGTCCATTCCGATTGCCTTGGGCATTCAGGAAGCCGTGGACAACCTCGATTACCAGTTTGATCTCGGTGATCTCAGCTTGAACATCTCGGGATGTATCAACTCCTGTGGTCACCACCACATTGGCAATATCGGTATTTTGGGTGTCGATAAAAACGGTGAGGAGTGGTACCAGGTGACGCTGGGCGGAAGACAAGGAAACGATGCATCCATCGGCAAGGTGATCGGCAAATCGTTTTACGCCGAAGATGTACCCGGTGTGGTGGTAAAGCTGCTTGAAGTATATGTGCGCGAGCGTCATGAAGATGAACTGTTCATCGACACCCTAGACCGCATTGGCGCTGAGCCTTTCAAAGACCACGTGTACGCCAACAAGGAGGCCGCATAACATGGCAAACCCAGTAAAAAGCGTCATTGTCAAACCACTGAATGGCCAAGCGTCTATTGTTGCCAATGAATTCGTTGTCGTTGAAACAGGTACAGCTGAAGCGCCTGTGGCAATTCCCTCCGAGGGCAAAGTGCTGGTGCACCTGTCTGTTTGGGAAGCCAACAAGGCAGCATTGACTGCGCGCGCCGAAGCGGGCGATTTGGGTGTGTACCTGAACCCCGAAGACAACCCGGAACAATTGCAGGGCGACGTGAATGTGCTGAAGCTGATTGCATTTCACTTCCCGGTGTTCAAGTTTGGCCAAGGCTACTCAGGCGCTTACCTGCTGCGTGCGCGCTATGGTTTCAAAGGCGACATTCGCGCATTTGGCGACATTTGGCGCGATCAGTTTTTCTACCTGGCGCGTTGCGGCTTTACGCAATTCGACATCAAGGAAGGCAAGTCGCTTGAAGACGCATTGAATGCGTTTTCCGATTTCACCATTCCATACCAAACCAGTGCCGACGGCTCGCTGCCTGTGTTCAATCGCAGGGCGGCCGCGGCGGGAGCATAAGTATGAATGCAGTGAACACTTCGCGCTTTCACAGCGTCGAAGCAACCCCCGACAACAGCGTTGCACTGGAACAACCGATTGCGGTGTTTCGTGGCCCGCACCAGCCCGCCACCGACATTTCAAGCAAAGTACAGGCGTTGGAAACCCTGTTGGCTCAAGCCGCGCAAGAGTTCGACAACATCGCACTGGCCAGCAGTCTTGCTGCTGAGGACAATGTGTTGTTCGATGTAATCGCACGCTTGAAGCTGAACATTCGTGTATTCAGCCTGAACACCGGTCGTCTGCACCAGCAAACCCTGGATGTAGCCCCAGCCTTGCAAGCCAAGTATGGTCAAACAGTGCAGTGGTTTGAACCACAGGTGCAAGCCGTTGAAACCTACGTAAACACCAAAGGCCGCGATGCCTTTTATGAGAGCACTGCGCTGCGCAAAGAATGCTGCGGTATTCGGAAGGTAGAGCCATTGGCTCGCGCACTGAAGGGTGCTAAAGCGTGGATTACTGGTCAACGCCAGGCGCAGGCAGCCACCCGTGCCACCTTGCCGGTGCGCGAATTCGATACTGACCGCGGCATTGAAAAATTCAACCCGCTGGCTGATTGGAGCGAGGCGGATGTGTGGACCTATGTTCGCCAGTTTGATGTGCCTGTCAACAAGCTGCACTTCGAGGGTTTTCCGTCGATTGGCTGTGAACCCTGCACCCGCGCCATCACCATTGGTGAAGACATTCGGGCGGGCCGCTGGTGGTGGGAAGACCCAAGCAGCAAGGAATGCGGTTTGCACAACGCCAACCTGAAGAAATGAACTGAATTCAACCATTGAAGAACACAAGTCGAGAACAATCATGAGCACGCAAGTGAGCACGCAAAAACACACCATGTCCCACCTGGACTGGCTTGAAGCAGAAGCAATTTACATCATGCGCGAAGTGGCCGCTGAATGCGCTCGTCCCGCCATGTTGTTCTCAGGCGGCAAAGATTCCATCGTGATGTTGCGGCTTGCAGAAAAAGCATTTCGCCCCGGCAAGTTTCCATTTCCCTTGGTGCACATTGACACCGAGCACAACTTCCCGGAAGTGATCGAGTTTCGCGACTGGAAAGCCAAGCAACTGGGTGAAGAACTGATTGTTCGTTCACTGGAAGGTTCCATTAAAAAAGGCACCATTCGCCTGCCGCACCCCGACGCTTCACGCAATGCATTTCAAAGCGTCACACTGCTTGAGACCCAGGAAGAATTTGGCTTTGACGCACTGATGGGCGGCGCACGCCGTGATGAAGAAAAAGCACGTGCGAAAGAACGTATTTTTTCGTTCCGCGATGGCTTTGGTCAATGGGACCCAAAAAACCAGCGTCCTGAACTTTGGGACCTGTACAACACCCGCGTTCACCCCGGCGAACACATGCGCGTCTTCCCGATTTCCAACTGGACTGAACTGGACGTGTGGCAATACATTGAACGCGAAAAACTGGAACTGCCCAACATTTACTACGCCCATGAACGCGAGATTATCGAGCGCAATGGTTTGTTGGTGCCTGTTACCGAGATGACCCAACCCAAGGCTGGTGAGACGGTTACGACACGCACAGTGCGCTTCCGCACAGTGGGTGACATTACCTGCACCTGCCCGGTGGCCAGTACTGCGGCTACGCCAGCTGAGATCATCACCGAAACTGCGGTGACTGACATTACCGAACGTGGCGCAACCCGCATGGATGATCAAACTTCGGAGGCCTCCATGGAGCGCCGCAAGAAAGAAGGCTATTTCTAAATCGAGATGAATACCATGAACGCAATTAACGAAGCCCTGAAACTAAGCACCCAAGACCACGGCGTGCTGCGCTTCATCACCGCTGGTTCTGTCGACGACGGAAAGTCCACCCTGATTGGTCGCCTGCTATTCGACAGCAAAGGTATTTTTGCTGACCAGCTTGCCGCCATTTCCAAGGCCAAAAACAAACGCACTGCTGGCGATACCATCGACTTTTCATTGTTAACCGATGGCTTGGAAGCCGAGCGTGAGCAAGGCATTACCATCGATGTGGCTTACCGCTACTTCGCCACGCCTGCGCGCAAGTTTATTGTGGCCGACACACCGGGCCACGAGCAGTACACCCGCAACATGGTGACTGGTGCATCCACAGCCGACGTAGCGATTGTGCTGGTCGACATTACACGCGTTACTTTTGAAGAAAGTGCAGAAGGCCTGAAAGCAAGCCTGCTGGCGCAAACCAAACGTCACAGTGCGATTGCTGGCAAGCTGGGTATTCCCGCTATTTTGTTTGCGGTGAACAAAATGGACTTGGTTGATTTTGATCAGGCCAAATTCATGGCCACCGAAAAAGCCGTGCGAGAACTGGCTGTTACCGTTGGCGTGCAAGAGGCGCTGGTACTGCCCATTTCCGCCCTCACAGGTGACAACGTGGTCACTGCCAGCCCCAAAACGCCTTGGTACACAGGCCAGCCCTTGCTGCCCATCCTGGAAAACATTCCCAGCCGCGCTGACCGCGCAGAGGCTGCTCACAAGGTGGGTTTCCGTTTCCCGGTGCAGTTGGTGGCCCGCCACGATGGGCACAAAGCCGAAGATTTCCGCGGCTACATGGGCCGAGTCGAAGGCGGCAGCGTGAAAGTTGGCGACACGGTGGTGGTGCATCCTTCAGGCCAAAGCGCCGTGGTATCTCGCATCGTCTTTTTGAACGACGACTTGCCGGAAGCCCACTTGGGTCAGTGCGTCACACTGGTGCTGGACCGCGATGTAGATGTGTCCCGTGGGGATCAAATTGTCAGCAGTGGTGACACGGTCAACCATGCCCCGGTGAAGGCATTGACGGCCGACATTTGCTGGCTGGACAATGAACCATTGAACCCTGCTCGCAAGTACTGGATCAAGCAGACCACTCGCCAAACCCAAGCCAAAATAAAATCGGTGAATTTGGTGCTCGACATTCACACCCTGCTGCACGGTGAAAGCACCAAAACGGTGCAAATGAACGACATCGCACAGATTGAATTGGTGCTGGCCCAGCCCATCGTGGCGGATTTGTACACCGAATGCCGTGCAACAGGCAGTTTTATCCTGATTGACGGTGCTACCAACCAAACTGTGGCCGCTGGCATGATCGTTGCAAAGAACTAAGCAACGACCCTTCACCCGGTTGTTGGTTGCTTGTTCTTAAATAGGGACTTTTGAGATGGGACGCGTTGTATTGATTGGTGCAGGACCAGGAGCGGAGGATTTAATCACCGTTCGCGGCCTGAAGCTGTTGATGCAGGCAGACTGTGTGTTTTACGACGCACTGGTCAGTCCCTCTCTTCTTTCTGAAGCCCGCTCCGATGCCAAGCTTGTCGCTGTTGGAAAACGCTGCGGCAAGAAATCCACTGCACAACATTTCATCAACAAACAGCTTGTTGAAGCCGCCGAAAAACACCAGTTGGTGGTGCGCCTGAAAGGCGGCGACCCCATGGTATTCGGCCGAGCCGACGAGGAAATCACCGCCTTGAAAACTGCTGGCCATCAGGTTGAAGTGGTGCCCGGTGTGACTGCTGCACTGGCTGCGGCCAGCAGCCTGCAAGCCTCACTCACCCTGCGTGGCGTGGCCCGTAGCCTAACATTGACCACACCGTCCGTGGGTGCCGATGAAGTGCCCAGCACTGAATTGTTCACTGGCACAGAAAACGACACCGTGGCCGTGTACATGGGGCTGCGTCAGGCTGGACCTTGGGCGGCTGCCTTGCTTGAAAAAGGCCGCAATGCCGCCACTCCGGTCATTCTGTGCGAAAGCGTGTCCTTGCCTGCTGAAAAATTTACACCGCTGAACTTGGGCAAGCTGCCCTTGTTTTCTGCGGAACAGCTGACTGATGGGCCTTGCCTTATCCTGATTGGCCAAGCACTGGCCAAGGCGCAGGCTGAATTGCTCGCCGGTAATAAAAACCCGGCCAACATTGCATTGACCGGGTCGTTATTGGAATCGAACAAAGCCGCTTGATTGCCTGTCAGGCACCCGTTAACCCGCAGCGGCCTCGCACTTCTTCATGAATGAGTTCTTGGCTGCACCGGCCAGCTTCTTTCCGTCTTTACCCACTGCGCGTTCTTCGCAGCTGGCCTTGTTTTCAGCCAGGCATTTCTTCATGAACGAATTTTTTGCCGCACCTGCCAGGGGCTTACCCTCTTTGCTCACTGCCTTGGCCTGACAAGCGGCCTCGGTCGATTGTGCGTAGGCGGGAATGGAAAAACACAGCGCAGCCAACAGCAACCATTTCTTCATGTTGTATCTCCAGTTGTTTTGATTAAACTTGCTGAACAATTTCAGTGGCAATTGCTTGCCACACTGCATCCCACTGACCCACAGCTGTTGTGGCTTCAATGTTCAAACCCGGGTGCCGTGCTTTCATCTCAGCCATGATCACCGGGAAATCATTTTTCAAGTGTCCACCCCGACCAAAGAAAATAGGCACCACTTGAATGTGCTTTACCCCTCCTTGTGCCATGCAATCCACGGTGTCAGGCAAGCTTGGGGCCATCAGTTCCAGAAAGGCCAGTTCCACCTGCACATCAGGTAACCGCGCCAACAACAGGCTCTGCAAATGTTTCATGGGCTCGGCCCACTGCGGATCGCGCGCGCCGTGGCCAAACAATACGATTGCTTTTTTTCCGGTACTGCTCATCGGTTCCTCAATACATTCAAAGTACGCCAAGGCGCTGGTTGCGACACCCACCACAGTGCCCCCATGCCCACCACAAATCCCAGCAGGCTGGGCAAAGCGGCGCTCACAAACGGCGGGAAACTGGCCACCATGCTGAGATGGGAAAAGAGGTTGTTGACCAAGTGGAAACCCACGCCAATCATGACGCCGGCAAAGACCTTCACGCTGACACTGCCCGTACGGAAATGCAGGTAAGCGAAAGGCAGCGAAATCATCATCATGATGAGAACGGCAAAGGGATACATTATTTTTTTGGCAAAGGCCAAATCAATGTTGTCAGTGGCCTGCAAATTACTGCTCAAGAAGTTCGAATAGTTGTACAACTGCCAGGCACTCATACGGTCTGGGCGAACGAATAAACCCGTGAGCAATTCGGGGGACAGGTTCGAAGTCCATCGCATGGTCTCAAGCGACTCGAATTCGCTGGCCTGAATGGTTAAACCTGCGCGCGCCGCATCGGGGTTGTTGACTGCCTCATCGAAATAGCGCTGAACCAGAACATTGCGCAGCTCCCAATCACCACTGTCCGGATCAAACTTCGCACTTTCAGCGCGAACCCAAGCGCGAATTCTGGACTCAGGGTCAAGCTCATAGTATTCAAGTTTGAGCAACTCGCCGTCTTTGTTGAATGAATCAAAATTCACGAAACGCACCCTCGACTCGGCATCGGGGGCACTGTAGGTGTCGCGCATCCAGTAACCACTGCGGAAATCTCGATCTACCTCGTAACCCAGTGCCTTGGCTCGCATGGGCACCGCCGCCCTTTCGGCCAAGGGTGCCACTGCCTCGCCAAACAACACCGTAATGACCACCACGCCCGCTGCAATTCGAACCAGCATTTTCAGCATACTGGTGGTGCTTAGACCTGCGGCTCGCATGGCGGTGAGTTCGCTGCTGGCGGCCAATTGGACCAAGGCGTATATCGAGCCAATCAGCGCGGCGATGGGCGCTATTTCGTAAACCCGTGCGGGCAGGCCCAGCAACACGGCAATAAAATAATAAAACCAGCTGGTGCCGGGCAAACTCAAACGGTCTACTTCGGCGATCAAATCAAAAAATGCGAACAAACCAACAAACGCAACCATCACAAAACTGATGGCTTTGTAGAGTTCGCTGCGAAAATACACCAACAGCGAATGGGGTACCTGAAATGGTTTGCTGACCTGTTTACGAACATCGCGGGAGGACATTTTCATTGTTTGATCTCCTGCCCTGCCACCACATCTTGCAGGTCAAGCGAGCGAACTGGTCTGCGCCAGCGAAACAAAGGTGCTCCCGCCGGGCGGTTACGCTTGACCATCAAGAGATAAAACATCAATAGAACACTGGCATGGGGTAGTACCAAGGCCACCCAGAAGTCGAGTGTTTCCTTCGTCACCATGCTTTGGGTGACCGACACGATGTTGCTGTATGTCAGATAAATCAACAAGGCAAAAAGCTGGTTCAGTGAATTGCCACCGCGCGGATTCACAAAGGCCAATGGAATGGCCAGCAAGCCCAGCGCCAGGGCGGACAATGGCAAGCTGACACGCCACAACAGTTCGCCTTGAGCGGCGGGTGAAAAATCGGCAATCAGCAAATCAACACGGCGGTGCTGCAACTGAAAGCTGGGGGCTGCACCCAGTGTGTTGTCAATGGCCAGACCATAGGTTTCAAACTCGGTTGTGGTGAAGCGCTCGCCGGTGCCATCCAGAGTGGCGCGTCGTCCGCCACTCAACACCAGGTATGGCTGACCGTTGGCATCCACCTCAACGCTGCCACGCGCAGCAGAGACCACTGTTCGGGTGTCGCCTTTGGAGTCGACCACAAATACGTTTTCAACCTGCTTGGTGACTTCGGATTGACGCTCCACGAAAAACACGCGGTTGCCTTCACCCGATTCCCTGAACTGGCCCGCGCTGACTTTGCTCACATCGCTGCGTTTGGCAAAACGATCTTTGGCAGCATCCAGTTCGGCTTTGGCCCACGGCGTAAGCCACACCGAGCACACCATGGCCAACACAGTGAGCGGCACGGCAAAACGCAGCACCGGTCGCACCAGCGAGAACAGCGAAACGCCCGATGCAAACCAGGCCGTCATTTCCTGCTCCTTGAAGGCACGCGATACCACACCCATGACGGCAATGAACACAGTGATGACCAAGGCGGCTGGCAGGTATTGAAGCCCGCCCAACAAGATGAGCGTGAACACCTCGGCATTGTCAACCTTGCCACCCGCAGCCTGACCCAAGGTACGTACAAGCACCGTGGTCACGATAATGGTGAACAGGGCCACAAAAGTGGCCCCGGCAGTTTGGGCAAAGTCTTTTCGAAAAGTGGATCGAAACAGCATGCAATGCAGTTGGGCTGTGCTTTGACTCGCCAACCCAGCTTGTTAATAATGGTAGATTGTCGCATGCATTCGTTTTGAATGGTCGAGCATTAATCGCAAGAAGGAACACCATGACAGCAACACCCGCCACACCCAAAGCCAAAAAACCAGCCACACCCCGCACTTCCAAAAAGGCAGCGCCCACACCACCGCCCATGTTCAGCTTCAAGGCGGGTACAGGCGCCGTTGCCAAAGTGACCGCAGGTGGACCGGTGCCATCGAAGGGTTGCGATGTGGCTGTGGTTGCGGTGTACAAGGACGGTGAACTGACCGCTGCCGCAAAACGGGCGGACATTGACACAGAAGGCTTGGTGGCCAATGCCTGCAAAACCGACAAAAACCTGGGAAATGCTGGCAGTTGCCGCGTGGTATTCAACACCGCGAAAGCTGGTGCGCCTGTTTATGTGCTGGTGGGTCTGGATGAGGCAGACAAACTGAACACCAAAACCCTGCGAAAAGCCACCAGCGCAGCCTGCGAGGCAATCAAAGGCCTGAAGCCCGCCAAGGTGTTTTTTGCCGTGAATCAGGAAGTACCCAAGAAAAGCAGTGACAAAGACATCGCAGCCTTGTGTGCACGCACCATCACCGAGAGCTTTTACAGCTTTTCAGCCTGCAAAAAGCAGGACGAAGACGCTGTTGCACCGCCCGCCTTTGAGCTGGCCTGCACCAAACCAACCCAGGAGGCTGTCGAGAAAGGCGCCGCCATTGGTCAGGCGATTGGCAATGGCATGCAGCTGACCAAAGACCTCGGCAATTTGCCTGGTAATATCTGCACCCCGAATTACCTGGCTGAAACGGCCAAAGCCCTGGCCAAGCAATACAAGCTGGGTGTTGAAGTGCTGGACCACAAAAAAATGGAAGCGTTGGGCATGTTCAGCCTGTTGTCGGTGGGCAAAGCGTCCAGTGAACCCCCAAAACTGATCGTACTGAAGTACAACGGCGCAAAAGACCCCAAAGAAGCACCCGTGGTTTTGGTTGGCAAGGGTATTACCTTTGACACCGGCGGCATTTCGCTCAAGCCGGGCGCCAATATGGACGAAATGAAATACGACATGTGTGGCGCAGCCAGCGTGTTGGGCACCATGAAAGCAGCGGCTGAAATGAAATTGGCCCTGAACCTGATTGTGGTGGTACCCACGGCCGAAAACATGCCGGCCGGCAACGCCAGCAAGCCGGGCGATGTGGTGGTCTCCATGAGTGGCCAAACCATTGAAATTCTGAATACCGATGCAGAGGGCCGCCTTATTCTGTGTGACGCACTCACCTACGTTGAGCGGTTCAACCCCGCCGCAGTGGTTGATGTCGCCACACTGACCGGTGCCTGCATTGTGGCGCTTGGCCACGTCAACAGTGGATTGTTCAGCCCCGATGACGAGCTCGCCAATGAGTTGTTCAAGGCGGGGCAAAACGCCTTGGACACCGCTTGGCGCATGCCATTGGACGAGGAATACCATGAGCAACTGAAAAGCAACTTTGCCGACATGGCCAATATTGGCGGCCCCCCCGCGGGCAGCGTGACTGCGGCCTGCTTCTTGCAAAAGTACACCAAGGCCTACAGCTGGGCTCACCTGGATATTGCCGGCACAGCCTGGCATTCCGGCAAAGCCAAGGGCGCCAGTGGCCGCCCGGTGCCACTGCTGGCAGAATTTGTCATGAAGCGTGCAAAAGCCTGAGGGTTGTGAATTGACCCGAATTGACTTTCACCTCAATGTGTCAGACCACCTGCTGTACACCTGTCGATTGATTCGAAAGGCGTACGGCAGCGGCCTGAAAATTGTGTGCTACAGCACCCGCCCCGAGGTACTCGAAAACCTGGACAAGCTGCTGTGGACATTTTCAGAAGAGGACTTTTTACCCCATGTGGTCACTGGCCACCCTGGTGTGGCCGACACGCCCATTGTGTTAACCGACAAGGCCGATGACATTGCCCACTACGATTTATTGATTAATCTGGACGAGCAATGGCCACCGTTTTTTGCGCGGTTTGAACGACTGGTCGAAATTGTGGGCACCGACGAGGACAACAAGGCATTGGCGCGGCAACGCTACAAGTTTTACAAGGAACGGGGTTACCCGCTGAATACCTTTGACCGCGCCAACGGTTGATTGGGGCTTAAGGACAACAACATGAGTGAACATTTTGATGGTGGCCCGCCCCTGTTGACTGAAGTAATCGAGTCAGGTTTGCGGGAAATTGAACAATCCACGGGCAGCCGCCTGGGTGGCAATTTGAGCGACCCGCAGATTGAAATTTTGCGGGCACAGTTGCCCGAACTGTTCGAACGCGCCCTGCTCCGGATCAAACCTCAACTGATGCAAGAGTTTGAAAAAGTGGTGCTGGACGCGCTGAAAAAATGATCAGGTTTTGAACACTTGCACAGACTGGGTCAAACTGCCGGCCAAGTCTGAAATTTGCTGAGCCACATACTTGTTTTGTGCAATCGCAGCTGTGTTTTCTTCAGTCATTTGCGCAACCCGCTCCACGTTGCGGCTGATTTCCACACTCACATTGCTTTGTTCTTTCATCGACACGGTAATCGCCTGAATGGCCTCATTCACACGGTCGGCATTGGCCTTGATCTGGTCAATGGTCTCCGACACTGAATCAGCTTGCTCAATACCCTGCTTGACCATACCCACTGAATCTTCCATGGATTTGGAGGCCTGCTGGGTAATGCTCTGAATCTGGAACACCATGGTTGAAATTCGCTCAGAAGAGCCCTTGGTTTGCTCGGCCAGTTTTCGAACTTCATCGGCCACCACAGCAAACCCACGGCCACTTTCGCCAGCCCTTGCCGCCTCAATTGCCGCATTCAGGGCCAACAAGTTGGTGCGATCTGCAATGTCGGTAATGGTTGAAATGATCTCGGAAATCTCGTTGGACTGTTGCTCAAGTGAGCGAACGGTACTGGCACTGCCTTGCACCGAGCTGGCAATTTTTCGAATGCCCTCCACCACCTGACCCAAGGTCACGCTGCCTTGGTCGGCCGACTGCTTGGCCTGCATGGCTGTGTGGGACGCATCATTTGAATTCTCGGTGATCTGACTGATCGACACGGTCAATTGCTCAACAGCTGCAGCCATCGATGACGTCGCGTCAGCCTGTTCAGAGGCTGCCTTGTTCATTTCGTCAGACGAGGTACGCACCGCACTTGCGCTCTCGTTCATCGATGCAGTCGAACCACGAATACCCTCGATCAAGCCACGCAAATTCGTTTGAGCCTTGCCCAGTGCCTGTAGCAATCCGTCCACTTCGTCTTTGCCCTCAACCTTGATGTTGCTGTTCAGCCTTCCCTCTGCCAAAGCATTGATGTGGGTCGTGGCTGTTCCCAACTTGCGTTTGAACATTCGGGAAATCAGGAAATTCAAAGTCAACCCCGTGAACAAGGCAAACAAGGTAATGGCTACGGTAATCCAGATGGATTGCAGGTACACACCCTGACTGGCCTCTTGGCGTTGCTTGAGCAAACGGTATTCTTCAGCTTCAATTTTGGCCAAGGCCTGGCGCATTTTGTCCATCAGTGGCTTGCCCGGCGTGGAATCCACCAGCGCGTTGAAATCTTCCGGGGCCATATTGCCCTCAATCACCAGTCGTTTGGCGTCGATCAACGGATCAATCACTGAATTCAGCCAGGTGCGATAGTGCGCATTGAACATCCGCAATTCCTCGGTCACCATCGGGTTGTGCGCTGTGAGCTCGGAAGCCTTGTCCAGGTGTTTGCGAACCTGCTCCTTCCCAAGATTGTATGGAGTCAGGTAAGCTTCGTCACCACGCAGCAAAAACCCGCGTTCGCCAGTTTCAATGTTCAACAGGTTCTCTCGAACGCCCAGCACATTCTCGATCACCTCGTGGGTGAATTCGTTTTTGGCATTCGCATCCATGATCCGCTTGCTGTTAAACACACCCAAGCCACCCACTACCACGCCCAGCAGGATCACCGTGACCAAGCTGGCACTGAATTTGGCACTAATCGAACTCAACATGAGACACCCCTCTTTGAACTGTCATTGATTCACAACATAGCGTTGTATTTCTAAAAAAGCCTCACTCGAACAGGGCTAATAGAAGACAGCCACCCAGTCGGACGTATGAATATTCTGCAGTACAAAGGGGGTACCGAAATTAGGGAATAAAGGGGCTTTCATGGTTCAGACCAAACAACTCAAAGCCGGGAACACCCCCGCAAACGCTATAATGTCGGGCTAAGCCATTGTTGATGTTGTCCATTTTCAAATACCACTGCCATGACCCTTGCCAAAAGTTTTGACCCGAATGCCATTGAATCCCACTGGGGCCCTGAATGGGAGCGCCAAGGCCACGCCAAGGCCACCACTGTGGAAGGCAAACCAGACTTTTGCATTCAACTGCCACCACCGAATGTGACGGGTACGCTGCACATGGGCCATGCGTTTAACCAAACCATCATGGATGGGCTAACGCGCTATTACCGCATGCGTGGCCACAATACTCTGTGGCAACCCGGCACCGACCACGCAGGCATTGCCACGCAAATTGTGGTGGAGCGCCAGTTGGCCGGCAAGAACATTACCCGCCACGATTTGGGCCGCGAAAAATTCGTGGAAAAAATTTGGGAATGGAAAAACGAAAGCGGCAGCAAAATTACCGAGCAAATGCGTCGCATGGGAGCCAGCGTAGATTGGCAACGCGAGTATTTCACCATGGACCCTGCCCTGTCCAAATCGGTGTCCGAGGTGTTTGTGCGTTTGTATGAACAAGGTCTGATTTACCGTGGCAAGCGCCTGGTGAACTGGGACCCGGTACTGAAAACAGCCGTGTCTGATCTGGAAGTGGAAAGCGTAGAAACCGAAGGTCACCTTTGGGAATTGAAGTACCCCCTCGTCGAAGCAGACCCAGTCAAAGGCTTGACCCACCTGACCGTGGCCACCACCCGCCCTGAAACCATGCTGGGCGATTCGGCTGTGATGGTGCACCCCGAGGATGAACGCTACCAGCACCTGATCGGCAAAAAAGTAAGACTGCCCTTGTGCAACCGAGAGCTGACCATCATCGCTGATGAGTATGTGGACAGCAGCTTCGGTACTGGCGTGGTGAAAGTGACACCGGCACATGACTTTAACGACTATGCCGTGGGCCAGCGCCACAAGCTGGAGTTGATTAACATCCTTACATTGGATGCAACCATTGCAGACAATGCGCCTGCGAAGTACGTGGGCATGGACCGCTTTGTAGCCCGCAAACAGATTGTGGCCGACCTGGAAGAACTGGGCCTGCTGGGTGAAATAAAACCCCACAAACTGATGGTGCCCAAGGGTGACCGAACCGGCGTGGTGATTGAACCCATGCTGACTGACCAGTGGTTTGTGGCCATGACCAAAGTGGCCGAAGGCGATGCCACCGGAAAAAGCATTACCCAGAAAGCTATTGATGCAGTTGAACAAGGCCAGGTGAAGTTTGTGCCCGAGCAATGGGTAAACACCTACAACCAGTGGCTGAACAATATTCAAGACTGGTGTATTTCCCGCCAATTGTGGTGGGGCCACCAAATCCCGGCGTGGTACGGTGAGAATGGCGAGGTATTTGTGGCACGTACTGAGGACGATGCCCGCAGCAAGGCCTCAGCCACTGGCTACAGGGGCGCATTGAAGCGCGACGATGATGTACTGGACACTTGGTTCAGTGCCGCCCTGGTACCTTTCAGCACCTTGGGCTGGCCCGAGGAAACCCCTGAACTGAAACACTTCCTGCCCTCCTCCGTATTGGTAACTGGCTTTGACATCATTTTCTTCTGGGTGGCCCGAATGATCATGATGACCACCCACTTCACTGGCCAGGTGCCTTTCCACACCGTATATGTGCATGGCTTGGTACGGGATGCTGAAGGCAAAAAAATGAGCAAGTCGGTGGGCAACACTCTCGACCCGGTTGATTTGATTGATGGGTGCAGCCTGGACACCCTGCTGGTGAAACGCACCACGGGCTTGAGCAAACCCCAAGATGCGCCAAAGATTGAGAAAAAAACCCGCAAGGAATTTCCGGAAGGCATTCCCGCCTACGGTGCTGACGCACTGCGCTTTACCTTCGCAAGCCTGGCCACTTTGGGCCGCAACATCAACTTTGACCAGAAGCGTTGTGACGGTTACCGCAACTTCTGCAACAAGCTGTGGAATGCCACCCGCTTTGTGTTGATGAACACCGAAGGGCAAGACTGCGGTCTGAGCGACCACGATGCGGACGCCTGTACACCCGGCGGTTACCTCGATTTTTCACAAGCAGACCGCTGGATTACGAGCACCCTTCAACGCGTGGAAGCCGATGTGGCCCAAGGGTTTGAAACCTACCGATTCGACCTGATTGCCCAAAGCATTTATCAGTTTGTGTGGGATGAATACTGCGACTGGTACCTTGAAATTGCCAAGGTGCAAATTGCCAACGGCACACCCGCCCAACAACGGGCCACTCGCCGCACCTTGGTGCGCGTGCTGGAAACCATCTTGCGTTTGGCCCACCCCATTATTCCGTTCATTACCGAAGAACTCTGGCAAACAGTGAGTGTAGTGGCTGGCCGTCGCGACGAGGGCGTACAGGCCAGTCTGATGACCCAGGCTTACCCGGTCAGCGTGCCCAGCCGTATTGACGAAAAAGCTGAAAGCTTTGTGGCCCAACTGAAATCCACGGTGGATGCCATTCGCGCACTGCGCGGTGAAATGGGTTTGAGCCCAGCCGAAAAAGCACCGCTGATTGCCAGCTGTGAAGGCAGCGCTGAGCAACGCGCATTTCTGGAAAAAACCGGACCGGTTCTGGCGGCACTGGCCAAGCTGAGCAAGGTGGAGGTGGTCGATTCACTGCCAGCGGAGTCCATGGCGCCGGTGCAAATTGTGGGTGAGCTGAAATTGATGTTGCACATTGAAATTGATGTGGAAGCGGAGCGTGCCCGCATTGGCAAAGAAGCGGAAAAAATTCGAATTGAAATTGCAAGGTGCAATGGCAAGCTGGGCAACGCCAGCTTTGTAGACCGCGCACCCGCAGCAGTGGTTGAACAGGAAAAGGCTCGACTTGCCGAGTTCAGTGCCCTGCTTGAAAAACTGGAAAGTCAGCTCAGCAAATTGGGCTGAATGGCTTGACTCAGCAGCAGTTCGATTAAAAAAGAGCACCTTGCGGTGCTCTTTTTTTTCTTCACAACAGCTTGATTAGCAACCTGAGGTGCACTTGCCTTTGCCATCAAAACTCATGGTTTTGCCGCTCAGTGGCAAATACACTGGAACTTTGCTCGCCTTCATGAATTGCTCGGTTTTTGTACCGGCAATTACTTTGCCGTTTTGCGTCGCCACTTCATTGGCATGGCTGGCAATCACCGCCTTGGGTTCCACCAATTCATTCACCACGTACGCCGCTTCTCGCGGGCCCGTGGTGAAAGTGTCTCCAATATTCATCACGGCCAATTGGGGTTTGTAGTATTCACCCACCACCTCTTTTTGCTCACCGGTAATACCTGTGTCGCCACTTAGGTACACGGTCAAACCATTGCTGAATTTCACCACATAGCCCGTAGGTGGACCTGCATACGCGGTGATACCCGACTCCTTGAGCAGTTCACCCAAACGTTGCCCCACAAAATCGCCCGCTAAGCCGTTGCTGTGTGCAGCGGGAACCGTGGTAATGCCCACACCGTTGATGGTTTGCATGGCGCCGAAACGCACCAACACTGAATTTTTCTCGTCACCGCCAGCTTGTTTCAATTTGGCTGCAAAGAAAGACGGCATTTCGCTGCCGGTGACAATTTTTGCGCCAGTTTTGACGGCGATGTTCACGCTGTTGGAGTTGGGCAAGGCGCTGGCAGAAATGTCCGGCTTGTCGCAGCTACCGGCATTGGGAGCAGGGTTGTGCCTGTCGCCCAAGTGATCGCCGTGCATGTGGCTCACCAGTACCACATCGATTTTGCCCAAGCGGGGGTCTTCTGCACCCGCCACCGTGCGGCCGGCGTCGTACAAAATACGGGTTCCATTGGGATCTTCGAAAATCATGGCACGGTCGAAGCGGCAAAACTCACCCTCCTGACCACCCAACGGGGTCACTTTAACCAAGGCTTGGGCCGGGGCCTGCGCCTGAACAGTCAGAGGAAACATGCATACCAGGGAGATTGTGCAAAGAAGGGAACGAATTGTCATACTGCGACCTGCTTGAATCTTGGTTAAAACACATCAAATACTTTGCTCAGCAGACCCATTTCACCTGCTTTCTCGAGCTCGGCTTTGACTTTGGCATACTCATAGATCAAATCGCCCGCACCCAATCCCAGCGATTTCCATGGACGATACAGGCGATGATCAAGCAGTGTATACGCGATGGACTCACCACTCAACACTGACTGGGGTTTGGTGCCCAAGCCCATCATGGACCATGCCGTGAATAGCAAAGAATCGGTGTCCTCGGACACCAGCAGTCGTATGTCGGAGTGTCGGGAATCCAGCAGGATCTTTCGATAAACCGACGCAACAGTGTCTTTGGGACCCTCCAGACACTGCATAAACTCCATTCCGTTACTCAACAAGAGGCCTGTAATGCCCAGTCTCTGATTGTTTCGGGACGCCTGTTCACACAATTGCTCAAAGGCCTGGCGGTCAAAGCCCGGCGTTTGAACCGACGTGTAAATGAGTCGCAGCATACAATTTCCGAAATTTGTGTATGACAATCATATGACGCTCTTGCCTTAATCTAACTAACCAGAACGGGGTAGACAATTTGGACGGGAGCAAATCCTTGCCGTCTTGTGCATGCGGTTCCTGCCCAGAAACTGGATCCAGTCCGCATCGTTTTGAGGCAAGGGCATAGCCTTGCTTTGGTGGGCTGTGGGATTCTGAATGGGGGGTGTGGCCAACCCCCTCTGCATCAGCTTCACACTGTGTTCGAGACAGGCCAGTATGTCCGTTTTGTTGTTTAACAACTCAACACAAAGCTCATCGGGACACATCCGCACCAAGCCAAGCTTCAAAAGCGGTTTTCTCGGAAAATCTTTCAGATTCCAGGTGAGTAAACCGACAGGCTGTTGCAATTGGTGCCGCAAAGCAAGGGCTGAAGCGGCCACGTGACGGTCTTTTTCATCCACCTGCCGAACGTCGGCCAAATAAGGTTCGTGATTTTGTGCCAGCAACACGGCCTGGAGGCGATCCGGGAGATTCTTGCGTTCCAGATCGGCGTCCTCAGCGTGTAAACGACCCAACCGAATCAAATTTCGGTAACACTCGTTTTCGATGTGGGGAGTCCAATACAAGGTGGCCTGCCTGTGCTCAGCCAGCGCCACCATCAACCAGCGAGTCCATTCAGAAAACAAGACGTTGGCGTCAAGTAGCCAATGATGAGGCACCTCGGGCTTGCCGAGAATAACACTCACGAGGTGCGAGCCTGCTTAGCGGCGCTTCATGTAAAAAATGAATGAACCAGACTGGTCAGCCTGCTCCACAAGCTCATTACCGGTCTGTTTGGCAAACATGGCAAAATCGCGCACAGAGCCTGGATCAGTGGAAGTCACTTTGAGCACCTGGCCGCTTTGCATCTCAGCCAAAGCTTTCTTGGTTCTCAAGATGGGCAGCGGGCAGTTCAATCCGCTGGCGTCGACTTCACGGTCAAAATTCATGTCTCTTACTCCTGTTTGTGTCTCAGTTACTGCTTGTGTACTTAGTTGTAATCTTTCACTATTTTAATTCAATCCAGTTGACAGGCAGCTGACGGACGCTCAGCCAGTCGGCCATGGCCAAGCCAGTGCCCATGCGCCAAGGGCGCAATTCAGCGGGTTCCACAAGTTTGTAGTCCGCCAGTTCCTCCGACAAGCTCACTTGCCCCACCGCCTTGATGTGATAACAAATGATCACTTCATTTTTCATGGGGAAGGGGTACACACCGATCAGGCTGCTTTCCACCGCGTCCAGATTGGTTTCTTCCTTCAGCTCTCGGATGGCACCCTGTTCCGGCGTTTCATTGCGCTCCAGAAAACCGGTAATCAGCGCGTAAAAATGTGCGGGCCAGGCGACATTTCGGGCGAGCAGCACCTTGCCTTCGTACTCCACAAGCGCAGCCACCACAGGCACTGGGTTGCCCCATTGTACAAAGCCACAATCACTGCAAGCCATTCGAGGCTGACCTGAATGCTGCAATTCGTGCAGCTTGGTGGCGCACATGGGGCAATATTGATAAACGGCCTTGCTCATGGTGCGCCCCGGTCTGATTGATTATTTATTTTTAACCCAATCCACAACACTGGCCAGTGCCGCGTCCAGATTTTCTGGCTGCGTGCCCCCAGCTTGCGCCATGTCGGGGCGACCACCGCCTTTGCCACCCACTTGTTGGGCAACAAAGTTGACCAGGTCACCTGCTTTAACCTTGGCGGTTGCCTCTTTGCTGACCGAGGCAATCAAACTAACCTTGCCTTCCAGCACCGTGGCCAGCACCAAAGCAGCGTTGCCCAATTTGTCGCGAAGTTTGTCAGCGGCTTCGCGCAGCTGTTTCACATCGGCACCTTCCAGCTTCGCAGCCAGCACTTTCACGCCGCCCACATCCACTGCCTGCCCAGCCAAATCATCGCCCTGGCTCGCCGCCAGCTTGCTTTTCAGGCGGTCCAGTTCTTTTTCCAGGTTTTTCACCTGATCCATGATCTGGCCAATTTTGACAGTGGCCTCGGCAGCAGGAACCCGCAGGCTTTGTGCAATCGCATCCACTTGCGCTTGCGCCTTCTGGGCAAATTCCATCGCCCCCAAACCAGTGGTGGCTTCCACACGGCGAATGCCGGCTGCCACACCGCTTTCGCTGGTAATTTTGAACAAGCCGATGTCGCCGGTGCGCTGCACGTGGGTGCCACCACACAATTCGCGAGAAGAACCGATGTCGAGCACACGCACGGTGTCGCCATACTTCTCGCCAAACAACATCATGGCGCCGGCGCTCTTGGCGCTTTCAATGTCCATGATGCGGGCTTGCGTTTCCGCGTTGGCCAGAATTTCTTCGTTCACAATTCGCTCAACCTGGGCAATTTGCTCCGGTGTCATGGCGCTGTGGTGTGCAAAGTCGAAGCGGGTTTTTTCAGCGTCTACCAGCGAGCCCTTCTGGCTCACATGGTCGCCCAGTACTTCGCGCAGCGCCTTGTGCATCAAGTGGGTGGCGCTGTGATTACGAATGGTACGGTTGCGCTGGTATTGATCAACCTGCGCACCTACCGCATCGCCCACCTTCAATTCACCTGTCACCAATTCACCATGATGGCCAAACACATTGGCTTGAATTTTTTGTGTGTCCAATACGCGGAACAAATTCAGACAAGCTGAGCCACTTGAAATTTCGCCCTGATCGCCCACCTGGCCACCACTTTCGGCATAGAACGGGGTTTGGTCCAACACAACAACGCCCTGCTGCCCGGCAGTGATGCTGTTCACCGAGGTGCCGTTCACATAAATGGCGGTGATGGTGGCGTTGGCCACTTCAAGCTGATCGTAACCCTTGAATTCAGTAGCCACGCCGCTGTAGGCCAGGTCAGCGTCCATTTTGAACTTGCCTGCTGCGCGGGCCTGCTGCTTTTGCTTGTTCATGGCTTCATCAAACGCGGCCTCATCCACACTCATGTCGCGCTCGCGGCATACGTCGGCGGTCAAGTCCAGCGGGAAGCCGTAGGTGTCATGCAATTTGAATGCGGTTTCGCCGTCCAGCATGCCGCCCTTCGGCAAGGCGCCCAAGGCTGAGTCCAAAATGGCCATGCCGTTTTCAATGGTCTCGAAGAAGCGCTCTTCTTCGGCCTTCAAAATGCTTTCTACCTGGGCTGCCGCCTTGGCCAGTTCGGGATAGGCTTCGCCCATTTCACTGACAAGGTCGCCCACCAAGGCATTGAAGAATGGCTTGCGGCAACCCAGCTTGTAACCATGGCGAATGGCGCGGCGAATGATTCGGCGCAGCACATAACCGCGACCCTCGTTACCGGGAATAACACCATCCACCACCAAAAATGAACAGGCGCGAATGTGGTCTGCAATTACACGCAGTGAATTGTTGGTCAAATCAACCGCGTTGCCCTGTGCAGTCACTTCGCGCGCGGCCGCTTTAATCAAAGTTTGGAACAGATCGATTTCGTAGTTGCTGTGCACATGCTGAAGCACAGCGGCAATGCGCTCCAGGCCCATGCCAGTGTCTACGCAGGGCTTGGGCAGTGGGTGCAACACCCCATCGGCGCTGCGGTCAAACTGCATGAACACCAGGTTCCACACTTCAATGTATCGGTCGCCATCTTCTTCAGGGCTTCCGGGTGGACCACCCCACACTTCGGGGCCATGGTCGTAGAAAATTTCGGTGCAAGGGCCGCAAGGGCCAGTGTCTGCCATTTGCCAAAAATTGTCGGAAGCGTAACGTGCGCCCTTGTTGTCGCCGATGCGAATAATACGCTCGGCGGGCACACCCACCTGCTTGTTCCAGATGTTGTAAGCCTCGTCATCTTCCTGATACACCGTGACGTACAGCCTTTCTGGTGGCAGTTTGTAAACCGTGGTCAACAATTCCCAGGCGTACTGAATTGCGTTTTCCTTGAAGTAATCCCCAAAGCTGAAGTTGCCCAGCATTTCAAAGAATGTGTGATGGCGGGCCGTGTAACCGACGTTTTCCAGGTCGTTGTGCTTGCCGCCCGCCCGAACTGAACGCTGGCTGGAAGTAGCCCGGGTGTATGGGCGTTTGTCTTTGCCGGTGAATACGTCTTTGAACTGCACCATGCCACTGTTGGTGAACAACAGGGTTGGGTCGTTGCCCGGCACCAGGCTGCTGGAAGGCACTTTGGTGTGGCCTTTGCTGGCAAAAAAATCAAGAAACTTTTCGCGAATGTCAGCGACTTTCATGTTGGGGCTACCTTCCTGAGTAAAGCGGCATGCGGTTTTTGGTTTAACCCTCGATTATAAGGTCATTCGATCCGTAAAAAGCCCTTTTACACCCAAGGCTTGCAGCGTTTTCGCCTGTTCCGCATCGTTCACGGTATAAACCCGAACCACTCGCCCGGTTGTGTGTATGCGGCGCAATGCCGTGGGCTCCGCCCCGCTCCAGTGCAAATGAATGGCACTGGCCTGCAATGCGTCGGCATGCAGCGCCCAGTGGTCGGGCAGCTGCTCGTACAACAAGGCAAGGTCATAACCTTTCAGTGGCAACAGGCTTGCGTGGTAGAAACTGGAGAACACCCAATGTTCGCGCACATGTTCCTGTTGCTCGATCGTCAATGTGTGTATCTCTTGTAGCACAGCCTTGCCCAAGGCTATTGCGTTGCTCGGGTTCGTGGCTTTCAGTTCCACATTCGCGCGCATGCCATGTTCCAAACAAAACTGTATGGTTTGGGCAAGACTGGGTATGGGTTCACCACTCACCAAGTAGTGCCGAAGATCACGCGCACGAAGACTGTCGAAACGGGTTAGCGGATCGGTGGCCGCCATGGCGGGGTCAACAGACCGGGCGCAACGCCCCATCACCCAATCGTGGTGAATCATGGGTATGCCATCTGAAGTCAACATCACATCAAACTCCACGGCTTTAAATCCGGCATTTAATGCAATCTCAAAACCTTTCAGCGTGTTTTCAAGCTCGCCTTTTCCGCTGCCGCGATGCGCCCAAAGTAGCATTTTCTGTCATCCACGTATTGTTAATCCTTGACCTAGACCTAGCTTGGTCAAAGTAAATTTATTCACTTTTTAAAGGGTTATCCCGGAACTCCAACGGTTTTAATGCAGTCCCTTCTGGTGTTAAGGTAAAAGAGTAAAACATTTCACAGGGAGGGCAATGTCTGCGTTCTGGCAAAACACCATTAGCCAAGCGATACGATTACGGCGAGAGTTACACAGCGAGCCTGAACTAAGCTGGCATGAAACACGCACCGCTCAAAAAATAAGAACTGCGCTCAGCGAACTGAATATTAACTGGTCCCCATGCGCGGGAACCGGCACCTTGGCGCGTCTGAATATGTCGGCCACTGCATTCAGTGCACCTCACATTGCCTTGCGAGGCGACATTGATGCCTTGCCCATTGAAGAACAAACCGGCAAAGCCTGGGCCTCCCGTCAATTGGGTTGCATGCACGCCTGCGGGCATGATGGCCACACTGCCACCCTACTGGCCACAGCCAGATACCTGAAAAGTATTGAACACACCTTGCCAGGGCCTATCACCCTGATATTCCAACCCGCCGAAGAAGGTGGGCATGGCGCACTGCGCATGATTGAGGACGGCGCACTGGAAGGCATTGATGAAATTTACGGTTGGCACAATTGGCCAGCCATACCGGAAGGCCAACTGGTTTGCCCCGACGGGATTGTGATGTGCGGTAACGGCACATTCGAGATTACCGTGCACGGCCAGGGCGGCCACGCCAGCCAGCCTGAATTGTGCCGTGACCCAGTTTTGGCGGGCAGTGCCATGGTGCAGGCCTTGCAACAGGTAGTGGCGCGCAGGCTTGCGCCCCAACAAACCGCTGTGCTTAGTGTGACCTCATTTAACGCACCCAGCGGGCCCACGGTTATCCCTCAACAAGCTGTGCTGGGTGGCAGCATTCGTGTGCCCAACAACGCCACCATCAACCATCTTGCTCAGGCATACAAGTTAAGGACCGCATGGCGCGCCGTGATGGGCGACGCGGCCTTTGATGTTGTCACACCCGTGCCAATTATGGCCTCGGAAGATTTCAGCTATTACCTGCAGGAAATTCCGGGGGCTTTTGCTCTGGTGGGCGCAGGCAAACAGGGGGAGGAATCCTTCCCCTGCCACAGCCCTTTCTACGATTTCAACGACGCCTTGATTGAACCGGTTGCCCGCCTTTACGCGCACCTGGCTGGCGCGCCCGACCCAACACACACAACAACAAGGAGTGATGTGAATGAACATGCAAACTTTTGAGCGACTAGAAAGCGATGTGCGCGGCTATAGCCGCACCTATCCAGTGGTGTTTGACAAGGCATTGAACGCCCGACAAACCGATGAAAACGGCAAAGAGTACATCGACTTTTTTGCAGGTGCCGGTGTGCTGAACTTTGGCCACAACAACGAGCGCATGCAAAAAGCAGTGGTGGATTACATTCAATCCAACGGTGTTACCCACAGCCTGGACATGGCCACAGTTGCCAAGCGTGCCTTTATTGAAAAATTTGAAGAGGTTGTGCTCAAGCCCCGGAACATGCCGCACAAAATGCAATTTATGGGGCCTACGGGCACCAACTCCGTTGAGGCGGCCTTAAAAATTGCACGACGCGTCACGGGCCGACAACAAATTGTGTCCTTTTCGCATGGCTTTCACGGAATGACCCTCGGTTCACTGGCTTGCACCGCCAATGCGTATTTCCGTGGCGCTGCGGGTGTACCTTTGCAACATGTGACCCACCAAGCCTTTGGCTGCGAAACGCCCTGCAAAGGTTGCACTTTGGGCTGCGGTGAAGAAAGCATTGAACGCATGCGCGCATTGTATGCCGACACATCCAGCGGCGTGGCACCACCCGCCGCATTCTTGATTGAAACCATTCAGGCCGAGGGTGGTGTGAAGGTGGCCAGCGCCAAATGGCTTCAAGCACTCCAACAACTTGCGCATGAATTGGGTGCCCTGTTGATTGTGGACGACATTCAAGTGGGCTGCGGCCGCACAGGCAGCTATTTCAGTTTTGATGAACTGGGTATTGACCCCGATATTGTGTGCCTGGCCAAAGGCATCGGCGGCTGGGGCACACCCATGGCGCTGAATTTGGTGAAGCCTGAAATTGACAAGCACTGGGCGCCGGGTGAACACACCGGCACCTTCCGCGGACAAAACCTTTCATTTGTGGCCGGGCGCGAGGCGCTTACCTACTTCGAGAATGACGAACTCATGAATGAGGTAAAACGCAAGGCCAAGTTGATGCACACGGCCATGCAAAGTTTGGTGGATCGGCACCCTGCACTTGAACTGACAGGCAAAGGCATGATTCTGGGCTTGAATGTGGGCAGCACCGAGACTTCGAAAGCCATTGTGAACCAGTGTTTCGAGAACGGCCTGATGATTGCAAGCTGCGGCACTGGCGGGCGAGTCATCAAACTGATTCCACCGTTGACCATTCCTGACAGCGACTTGGAAGAAGGCCTGAACACCCTGATCAAGGCGGTGAACCACGTGATGGAGGCCGCATGAAAAAACGCGATGACATGACTTTTCCTTTTGAGGAATACGAGCGGCGCATCGCGGAATTGCGTATGCGCATTGCTCAGCGCAGGCTGGATGCAGTGGTGATCACCGACCCTGAAAACATCATCTACCTGACCGACTATCAAACCACTGGGTACTCATTTTTTCAGGCCTTGGTGGTGCCGCTTGAAGACGAGCCGTTCATGATTACCCGTGCACTGGAAGAATCGAATGTGTTTGCGCGCACTTGGGTAGAGCAATCGCGCCCCTACCCCGACACTGGCGATGCCATTCAAATGTTGCTGGATGCACTGCGTGAATTCAGGCTGGATGACAAACGAATTGGCTACGAGAGAAACAGTTATTTTTTCCCGGCCTATCAGCAAGACTTTGTCCACACTCGCTTGAGCAAGGGCAAACTGCTGGACTGCTTCGGCATTGTTGAACAAGGCCGTTTGCGCAAATCACCGGTTGAAATTGAACTGATGAGAAAAGCCGCAACCGCAACGGAAGCGGGCATGAAAGCGGGCCTGGAGGCCTGTGTTCCCGGCGCCACCGAAAATGACATTGGCGCTGCCATTTCGTCGGCCATGTTCAAGGCTGGTGGAGAGCCACCCGCAGTGATGCCTTACGTCACCAGCGGACCACGCACCATGATAGGCCACGCCACCTGGGAAGGCCGCGTGGTGAAACCCGGGGAACATGTGTTTCTGGAAGTGGGCGGATGCTACAGACGCTACCACACCGCCATGATGCGAACTGCAGTGCTGGGTGAACTCAGCGACTCCATGTACAAAGCGCAAGAGACCATGAAGCATGCGCTGGATGCCGTTCATGAGTATTTTCAACCGGGCATGACTGTGTCGGATGCTGACAACCTGGTGCGCAATATCATTACCCACAATGATGTGGGCGCAAGGCTGATTACCCGCTCAGGGTATTCAATCGGCATTGCATTCCCACCCAGCTGGGATGAAGGCTACATCATGAGTTTGAAGCAGGGCGAATCGTCCATCCTTGAAGAGGGCATGACCTTTCATATCATTCCGTGGATGTGGGGCGTGGATGGTGACAAAACCTGCGGCATCTCCGACACCATCATCATCACAAAAAACGGTTGCGAATCATTTTTTTCGCTCGACCGCGATTTCACTGTCAAGCCTGAAAAAAATGCTCACACGCTCAGTGCAGTGAACACCACACCCGGCAAGAAAAAAGCGGCCACTGACACCGTCACTGACACAAATACGCAGGAGAACCAAGCTGTATGACCACTGCCATGCTCACATCAACCAACCCATTCACCGGCGAAAAAATCAGCGAGCATCTCGCCCTGCAAGGTGAACAAATCAGCGCACAAATTGGTATTGCTGCCGCTGCCTTTTCGCTATGGTCCTCGAAATCATTTGCTGAACGCGGCAAAGTGCTTCATGCAGTGGCTGCTCAATTGCGCAAACACAAAGGCAGGCTGGCCGAATTGATGGCACTCGAAATGGGCAAACCCGTGAAAGAAGGTGGCCCTGAAGTAGAAAAGGCTGCCACCTGTTGTGAATACTATGCTGAGCATGCCAGCAAACATTTGGCCGACGAATGGATTGCATCCGATGCTTCGGAAAGCTATGTGAAGTACCAGCCATTGGGCACCCTGTTGGGCATATTGCCCTGGAATGCACCAGCCTGGCTGGCCTTTCGCTACCTGGCCCCGGCACTGATGGCAGGCAACACCTGCGTGATGAAGCACGACCCGAACGTACCCGCCACAGCGCAGGCATTGGCCGACCTGTTCAAAGAGGCTGGTGCCCCTGCTGGCGTGGTGGTGAATTTGCCGCTGCGCACCGAGCATGTGGAACAAGCCATTCGCGACCCGCGCATCATGGCGGTCAGCTTTACAGGCTCAAGCGCGGCAGGTCGAAAGGTTGCAGCCACCGCCGCATCGGAACTCAAACCTGCGGTACTTGAACTTGGGGGCTCCGACCCCTGTATTGTGCTGGCCGATGCCGACCTGGAACGCGCAGCCGATGTGGTGGTGTTGTCACGCATCATCAATGCTGGCCAAAGCTGTATTGCAGCCAAACGCATATTGATTGAAGCGAAGGTTTATGAAGAATTCACCACCTTGCTGAAGGTGCGGCTTGCCAAACTGAGAATGGGCAACCCGCTGGATTCCACAACCGACATTGGACCCATTGCCCGCAAAGACTTGCGCGACAACCTTCATCGCCAAGTACAGCAAAGCCTTGAACAAGGAGCAAAGTGCCTGCTTGGCGGAGAAATACCCGATGCGCCTGGCTACCACTATCCCCCTACTTTGCTGGCCGATGTGCAGCCTGGCATGTGTGCATTTGAAGAAGAAACTTTCGGCCCAGTCATGGCGGTCATGCCGATAGAAAATATTGATGAAGCCTTGGCAGTGGCCAACAACACAAACTACGGTTTGGGCTCTAGTATATGGACAGCCAGCATCAGCAAGGCCCTGCGCGCGGTCCATGAATTACAGGCCGGGCAGGTGGCTGTCAATGGCATTGTAAAAACCGACCCCCGATTGCCCAGTGGTGGCATCAAGCAATCGGGTTACGGCCGCGAGCTTGGGCCACATGGCATTCGCGAGTTTGTTAACGCCAAGCAGGTCTGGATCAAATAGAGGCAGTCAAGGAGACCACAAAAATGATCAAAGTCAGTGTGATGTACCCCAATGCGCAAGGCGTCAGCTTTGACCATGAGTACTACAAAACCACCCACATGCCACTGGTGAAAAGCAAAATGGGCAAAGCGCTGCACCATTACACAGTCGACAAAGGGCTGGCTGGTGGCGCAGGAGATGCGCCCGCGTTTGTGGCCATGGGGCATCTGCTCGTGGATTCCGTCGAGGCATTTCAGGCCGCCTTCGGTCCACATGCCAAAGAAATCATGGCGGACATTCCCAATTACACCAATGCCAGCCCCGTAATTGTGATCAGTGAAGTGACAGTTGAAAAAGGCTAAACAGCCTTGGGAAACTTCGCGATGATCCGGTCGAACTGACTGGCGAAAGTTTTTCGGTCCGCTTGGCTGTAGGCGGGCGGACCGCCTGTATCCACCCCACTGGCCCGCATGGTGTCCATGAAGTCGCGCATGGTGTGCAGGGCTTTGATATTTTCTGCGGTGAACATTTCACCACGTGGGCTTAAAACCTGCGCCCCTTTGTCCACCAACTGGGCAGCCAGGGGGATGTCGCTGGTAATCACCAGATTCCCGGCTTCAACGCGGCGTACAATTTCATCATCAGCCTCATCAAAACCACGCGGCACCTGCAACAGCTTGATGAATTTGGAGGGCGGCGTACGAATGTATTGGTTGGCCACCAAGGTGGTTTCAATGCCAGTTCGGTCGGCTGCACGAAAAATGATTTCCTTCACTGCCACCGGGCAAGCGTCGGCGTCGACCCAGATTTTCATTATTTGACCACGCAAAAATACAACAAGCCCCGATCGTATCAAATCGCAAAACCTAGGGATGATCCGAAGCGCAATACCGGTTCCATTCGGCTACAGTTCTACTAAGAACTAAAACTTTTCAGGTGGTTAATATGGGTTTCAAAGTTGCTTTTCTGGGTCTTGGTGTGATGGGCTATCCCATGGCAGGTCATTTGGCGAAGGCCGGCCACGAAGTCACGGTGTACAACCGCAGCTCGGCCAAAGCGGAAAAGTGGGTGTCACAGCATGGCGGCAAAATGGCAAGCACGCCAGAACAAGCCGCAACAGGGCAAGACTTTGTCTTCGCCTGCGTGGGCAACGACGACGATTTACGCCAAATTTGCACTGGCATCAACGGCGCTTTTCATGGTATGAAACCCGGTTCGGTATTTATTGACCACACCACCGCCAGCGCAAAAATTGCCCGCGAGCTGTTTGAACATGCGAAAGACGCAGGCTTTGGGTTTATCGATGCACCGGTGTCTGGCGGACAGGCTGGCGCGGAAAACGGTCAATTGACCGTGATGTGCGGGGGAACTCATGCGGACTTTGATCAGTCCAAGGATGTGATTGGCGCTTTCGCCAAAGCTGTGACCCTGATGGGTGAATCGGGCAGTGGTCAGTTGACAAAAATGGTGAATCAGGTATGTATCGCCGGTTTGCTGCAAGGTTTGGCAGAAGCATTGAAGTTCGGCATGAATGCCGGGCTGGATGTCAACAAAGCGCTTGAAGTAATTGGCAAAGGTGCCGCACAAAGCTGGCAAATGGACAACCGTGGCAAAACCATGGTGGAGGGAAAATTCGATTTTGGTTTCGCAGTGGACTGGATGCGCAAAGACCTGAGCTTGGTGCTTGAAGAGGCACGCCGCAATGGTTCACAGCTACCAGTGACCGCACTGGTTGATCAGTTTTATGCTGAAGTTCAAGGCATGGGCGGCCAGCGCTGGGACACCTCGAGCCTCATCAAACGTTTGTAAAAGCGCGCGCCAGCCTTGAGCCGAACGCGCGCTTTACTGGAACGATCACCCACGGCTTGGGGCGTGGGTTTGGCGCTCTTGGGCGCCATCTTTTTTTCTGGCAAGGCCATTGTGGTGAAGCTGGCGTATGCCTACCCGGTTGACGCATCCACCCTGCTGGCCATGCGCATGCTGTTGTCGCTTCCGCTGTTTTTGGGCGCGCTCATCTTCACAGTGCTCCGAGAAAAAAATGCCGTGAAAATGACAGTCAAAGATTATGGCCTGATTACCCTGGCTGGCCTGCTGGGCTACTACCTCGCCAGTCTGTTTGATTTCATGGGCCTGCAATACATCACGGCGGGGCTTGAACGGCTCATCTTGTTCACCTATCCCTCCATCGTTCTGCTGATTGCCTGCATCATCAAACACCAATGGCCCCAACCATGGCAACTGATGTGCATGGCGCTCAGCTACGTAGGTCTTGCTGTGGTTTACGGCCATGAAACCGTGCTGGTTGGCGACAACACAGCTCTGGGCGTGGTGCTGGTTTTTGTGTCTGCGGTTTGCTATGCAAGTTACCTCATTGTGGGCGAAAGGTTGCTGAAACGGTTGGGTACCATACGGGTCACAGCCATGGCCACCCTGGTTTCCGCAGCAGCCATTCTGATACAAATCAACTTGCAACAGCCGTTGAGCATTATTGTTGAACAACCCTTGCCCGTGTGGGGCTGGTCGCTGGTGAACGCAGTGTTCTGTACTTTTGTACCTGTATTCGCCGTGATGACAGCCATCAGCCTGATCGGAGCACCGCGCGTGTCCCAACTGGGCATGATTGGCCCAATCGCCACGATCGTTTTGGGCACCTGGATTTTAAAAGAACCATTCACCATTTGGCATGCTGTGGGAACTGCACTTGTAATTGCAGGTGTGGCTCTGCTGAGCATGAAAAAAGAAGCAAAGGAAGGAGCTACAACATGAGTACTACACCCGCAAAAATTGTTCGTTTTTACAACCCCGGTGCGCCTGATGTGTTGAAAATGGAAGACATCGAAGTGGGACCACCCAAAGCCGGGGAAGTGCAGGTTGAGCACAAAGCCATTGGTCTGAATTACATTGAAGTGTACTGGCGCACTGGCGTTTACCCACAACCCCTACCCTGCTGCCCTGGCACCGAAGGTGCAGGTATTGTGCGCGCAGTTGGCGAAGGTGTGACTGACCTGAAAGTGGGCGACCGCGTGGCCTATGGCTCCGGCCCGGTGGGTTCGTATACCACCGTGCGAAACATGCCGGCACACCCGTTGGTGAAAATTCCGGACAGCATTGATTTTGAAACCGCCGCCGCCATGATGCTGAAAGGCTTCACCGCGCAGTACCTGTTGCGCCGCGTTTACAAGGTACAGGCGGGTGAAACTATTTTGTTTCATGCCGCAGCGGGTGGCGTGGGCACCATCGCCACTCAATGGGCAAAGTCGCTGGGGGTGCGAGTCATCGGCACCGTTTCTACCCGAGAGAAAGCGGAGTTGGCCAAAGCCAATGGTTGCGCCGAAGTGATTATTACCAGCGAAGAAAATATCGTGGATCGCGTGAAAGAACTGACCGACGGCAAGGGAGTACCAGTGGTGTACGACAGCGTGGGAAAAGCCACCTTTGTTGATTCCTTGAATTGCCTGAAGCCGCGCGGCATGATGGTCAGCTTTGGCAATGCCAGTGGCAAAGTAGACCCAGTGCCATTGCAATGGCTGGCCGAGCGCGGCTCATTGGTGCTGACCCGCCCCACGGTTGCGTCGTTTACCGTGGACAAGGCCGAAATGCTTGAGAGCGCGGCCGAAATGTTTGGCGTTGTAGCCAGCGGGGCTGTGAAAATTCAAATCAATCAGCGATACGCGCTGGCCGATGTGGTGAAAGCGCACACAGAACTTGAGGGACGACGCACGACAGGTTGTACGGTGCTGATTCCTTAACGCGCTGAGTGTTACATGCCCAATCGGCTTGGGTTCCGATCTCTCGCCCGTCGGTTAACTGCCCGATCGGCTTGGGTTCCGATCTCTCGCCAGAAAACCTGTTGATCCCTTGCTGAGCCTTGCGATGCCTGAGAACGACCCTCCTAAACTGCGGGTCGGGTCCGTTCTCTGTCGCCCATGCTGGGCAACACCGGCCCTGCTCGGCACACAAGGGCAGGTTTTCTTGAAGGCGAGGCGATCGAAACACCGCCGCCGATTGGGCG
>VFQO010000131.1_pt1 | contig 95081 bp, 84 predicted proteins | sample 3512331 | NCBI WGS metagenome assembly VFQO01 (sample SAMN10412371, study PRJNA504923) | tailings metagenome | isolation source: Replicate 3 from Balatoc abandoned mine | place: Philippines: Itogon, Benguet | collected 2017-08-28 | reverse complement strand
CGCGTCCCACTGGTCAGGGGGAAGCTTCTCGATACGGCTCACAGGTCTCTCTCCCCACTCGGCACTGGCATTTTCGCCCGTTTCCGTAGGGTCGAGGCTGGGGGACAACCCCCGCATCAGCAATTGGCGGATTCGCTAAGCGGCGAGACGCCCCGCGTTGGGAGAGGCGGATTGCAGGCGGAGAAGCCGCGCACTTTGGCAGAGGTCGACCTGTTCGCTCCGGACGCGCAGGAGCACTGGTATGCGGCCTATGCGATCCTGCACGCCGAGGCCCCGGTGCAGCGCCTTCCCGGCGAGGGGCTGACCCCCGGCACCGATGCCTTCGTCCTCACCAAATACGACGACATTTCCCGCGTGGTGAAGGATTGGGACCGCTTCCCGCCGACGCTCTCGCTGCTGGTGGCGCATATCCAGCAATCGGGCGAGATGCCCACGCACATCCCCGATATCGACGCGATGGTCGCGAGCATCGTCTCGCTGCGCCCAAACCCTGAGTTGTGGCGCGCGCACCGCAAGGAGCTGACCGATCCCTGGGTCGGCCCCGGCTGCACGCGGCACGCGGGGATGATTGCGGGGCATGTCGATGATCTGATCGCCGCCCTGCTGGCCAAGGCCCGTGCGGGCGAGCCGGTCGATTTCGTCGCCGATTTCGCAAGGCCTCTGCCGCAGCGGGTGATGGCGAGCGTGCTGGGCTTTCCGCAGGAGGATATCCCGCGCCTCGAACAATGGGGCAATGCGCAGGTCATGTCCTATGTGATCGGGACGACCCACAAGAACATCCTCACCCCCGAACAGTCCGCCGAAAAGTTCCGGCTGCTCGCAGGGATGAAGGAATATGTGGCGCAAGCGACGCGCGAAAAGCGCGCCCGCCCCAGGCAAGACATGGTGAGCTTCCTCACGCAAGTCGAATATCAGGCGTTGGGCCGCAAACTCACCGACGACGAGATCAACGGCGTGGTCTACGCGATGGTGATCGGCGGGCTGGAGACGACGCAATATGCGCTGGCCGAGCAGGCGCAATTGCTGTGCGACCGGCCGGGGGTGTTCGCGCAGCTTCGCGCAGACCGGCCTGCGATCCGCACCTTCATCGAGGAAGGGATGCGGCTGCGATCGCCCACGCAGGGCCTCTCGACCCGCATCTGTGCGCGCGACGAGGTGTTTCAGGGCGTGGCGGTGCCCGCCGGTTCGATGCTCCATCTGCGCTGGGCGGCGGCCAATATCGACGCCGACGAGTTCGAGGACCCGCTGGAGCTGAAACTCGACCGCAAGGCCGCGACCCGTCACCTCGCCTTCAGCCAGGGGCCGCGTTCGTGCCCGGGCTCCAACATCTCGCGCCTCGAACAGATGATCGCGTGGGAGAAGCTCACCGACGCCTTCGCCGACATGGAATATGCGCCGGGCAATGACTTCCGCCACCAAGGGGGGATCATGCTCGGGATCTACCGGCTGTTCTTGAACCTAAAACCCACGGAGACGCTCTGATGGCCAGCCTGCTCGCGCACATCACAATCCAGCCCGGCAAGGAGGAGAAGTGGGAGGCGATCATGCGCGATATGGTCGCTCAGACCTTCGGCACCGAAGATGGCGTGATCCGCTACGAATACTGGAAGGGGCAGGAGCCGCTGTCCTACTACTGCCTGCTCAGTTTCAAGGACAAGTGGGCCTTCTATCACCACCAGATGTCCGACCACCACGAAGGGCACGACTTCGCCGATGTGCTGGCGGGGATCACGCTTGAATATATCGACCCCGTGGAAGGCGCGAGCGGGGGGCTGCCGCACACCGCCGATCCCCCACTGCCCGATGATGCGAGCGATGCGATGCGGACCGCGCAGGAGCGGTTTCCCCTCTCGATCCCCGCATGGTGGGGGGCGCGGGCATGAGCCTTGAGGAGAAGGTGCAGGCGCTGCTCGACAAGCAGGCGATCGCTGAGGTGCTGCAACGCTATTCGCGCACGCTCGACTGGCTGGATGATGAAGGGCAGGCGGGCTGTTTCTGGCCCGATGCGCCGATCGACTACGGTTTCTTTACCGGCAGCGCGGCGGATTTCGTGCCGGTGGTGATGCAGATCGAGCGCGCCAGCCAGCGGCGCTGGCATTTCCTTTCGACCCCGTCGATCGCGCTCCATTCCGCCGACCGGGCGAGTGTCGAATGCTATGGCTTTGCCACGGGCATCCGCGAGGCTGAGAACGGCATATGGGCGGGCGGGCTTTATGGCGGGCGTTATCTCGATGAATTCGAGAAACGGGATGGCGAGTGGCGGATCGCCCGCCGCCGCTACATCATGGACTGGAAACTGCCGCTGGAGGACCAGCCGGGCAACGCGCCCAACCCCGATTTCCCCCTGCCAGTCCTGCAAATCATCGCCAGTGGCCATCCGGATTACCGGGTGATGTGATGCCGGCTCGTCATTGCGAGCGCAGCGGGAGCGAAGCTGGCCTTGGCCAACCAATCCAGAGCGTCACGCGCCCCGCCCTGGATTGCCGCGGCCTTGGGCCTCGCAATGACGACAATCATTCCCCCGCCGGGTCGATGTAATCGCGGTAATAGGTGAGCTTGCCGCCTTCGACCTTGTAGATGCCCACGCCGCCGCGGGGGGATGCGCCGTCCATGTGCATCGTCCAGCGCGCCCACACCGCGTGATCATCGCCGCAGATTTCATCGACCGTGAAGTGCACCTTCCTGTTGCCCATCTCCTCCACCATCGTGGTCATAAACCCCATGATCGCATCGCGCCCGCGATACTGGCCCCAGATCGGGTCTTCTAGGAAAGCATCCTCGGCGAACAGATCGACCAGCCTGGTGTAATCCCCGCTGTCCTGGATGCGCCAGAAATCCTCGATCACGCGCTGTGCTTCGCCCGGCATGCTGTGTCTCCCTTGCTGGCGGCAATCTGCCACGCCCGCGCCCGGCGCTTCCCCTGCGAAAATGGCGAGGGAGTCGTAAGGGCACCCCCTGCTATTCTGCGCCGCAAAGGAGAGACACCATGTCGACCATCCCCCGCGTCTCCTCTGCCGTGTCGGGAGAGCCGCCGCATTTCGGCAGCGTGCTCGCCCACCAGCCCGCTATCGCTGAGAGCTTCTTCGCGCTCTATGGCCGGTTCTGGGGTTCGGATGTGCTGGCCGCGCGGATCAAGGAGGTCGCACGGATGCGCAATGCGCGGGTCACCGAATGCGGGTTCTGCCGCAATGTCCGCTTCGACAAGGCGGTCGCCGAAGGGTTGGGCGAAGAGGTGGTGGACGACATCACCGACGGCTACGAGACCAGCGCCAAGCTGACCGATGCCGAAAAGGCGGCGCTGAAATTCACCGATGCGCTGATCCACGATCCCGAACTGCTGAACGGCGATGCGAAAGCCGCGCTCCGGCGCCACCTTACCCCGGCGCAGATCGCGGAGCTGGGGTTGGGGGTGACGCTGTTCCTCGCGCTCGCCAAGGCGTTGATCACGATGGGGCTGGAGCCGGAGCAGATGGACCGCACCGTGCTGCCCACTCCCGCCGTGCTGGAAGCGGCGGAATGAGCGCCGTGTGCGCCGCGTTGGCGGGCGATCCGGTGCTGGCCGCGCACTATGCCGATTTCCGGGAAAAGTCCGAAGCCGCGCTCGACCCGGCGCTGGCGGGGCTGGTGCGGCAGGCGGTGGCGGCGGTGCACGGCATGGGCGCAGGCCCGGACGAGAGCGGTCTGGACGCAGGCACCTGCACGGTCCTCGCCTATGCCCGGCGGATCCCCTTTGAACACACCGCGATCACCGATGCCGAGGCGGGGGCGGTTGTCGCCCATCTGGGCGAGGCGGGGTTCGTGGCCTTTTCGGTGCTGGCGGCGCTGGCCGATGCCGAATGCCGCGCCGCGCTGGTGGGGCTGCCGGAGCTGGCGGGGGGTTAGCCTCTCTTCGTCATTGCGAAGCCCAGGGCCGCGGCAATCCAGAGACCGTTGCACAGCCGCTCTGGATTGGTTGGCCAAGGCCGGCTTCGCTTCCGCTACGCTCGCAATGACGAAAGAGCGCTAACCCAATTCCCTGATCAGATCGCGCCCGTCCCAGCCTTGCGCGGCGGCTGCCACAAAGTCGTAGAACCCCGTCAACTGCGCCGTCGGCTCATACAGCTCCAGCATATGCCCCAAGCGGCTGCGCGTATCGACGAAGGCGAAGGCGGTGCCCCCCTCGGTCACAGACAACTGAGCGAGCGGCGCGCGGTCCGCCGCAAACCGCGCGATTCCCGCCTCCAGATCATCGACAAACAGCGCCGCATGATGCAGCCCCTCGCGTCCTGAGCCATAGGGGAACATCTCGTGCAGCGCGGAATCGTCAGGATTGTGCTGCACCACCAGTTCCACCATCACGCTGCCCCACTGGCCATAGGCGCTGGAGTGATCGAAGGGACGCGCCGTCCCGCGATGCTCGGATGAGGCAAGCGCCACATGGCGCAGCACGAAGAACGGCCCCGATCCGAACGCCCGGTGATGCGCCGCCGCTGCCGCCTCAAGGTCATTGACCTTGTAAGCGAGCTGGCGAACGGGCAGCACCTCAGTTCACCGCCCGGTCTTTCCCCACCCAATAGGGCGCGCGTAATTCGCGGCGCAGGATTTTCCCTGAGGGGTTGCGCGGCAGGGCGGGGATGAAATCGACCGACTTGGGGCACTTGTAGCCGGCGATCAGCGTGCGGGCGTGGGCGATGAGTTCCGCCTCGGTCAGGTCCTCGCCTGCCTTCACCACCACGCAGGCCTTCACCGCCTCGCCCCACTTGGCATCGGGCACGCCGATCACCGCCACATCGGCGACCTTGGGGTGCGAATAGAGCGCGTTTTCGACCTCGGCCGGATAGACGTTCTCTCCCCCTGAGATGATCATGTCCTTCACGCGGTCGTGGATATAGAGGTAGCCGTCCTCGTCGAGGTATCCCGCATCCCCGGTGCGCAGCCAGCCTTCTGCATCGATGGTGGCGGCGGTCGCTTCCGGGTTGTTCCAGTAACCGCGCATGTTCTTGTTCGAACGCGTCGCGATTTCGCCCACCGTGCCCGCCGGAACCTCGTTCCCCGCCTCGTCGATCACCTTGATCTCGACCCCTGCCAGCGGCTTGCCGACACTCCGCATCCGCACGCTTCCTTCGGGCACGTGGTCCTCGGGGTCCAGCGCGACGATGGTGCCGCTCGTCTCGGTCATGCCATACATCTGCACGAAGCCGCAGCCCATCACCCGGATCGCCTCGCGCATCAGTTCAAGCGGGATGGGGGACGCGCCGTAGGTGACATATTTGAGGCGGCTGAAATCGACCTCACCCACGCGCGGGTGGTTGAGGAGAATCTGGAGCGCGGCGGGCACGAGGAAGATCTTCGAGATGTTGAAATTCTCGATCAGGTCCAGGGCCTTGGTCGGATCATATTCAGGCAGGACGATGGAATTCGTCCCCGCCACCATCGTGCCGATGCCGGTGCCCGTGCCGCTGATGTGGAAGCAGGGCATGGCAAGCAGCGTGACATCGCCCGGGATCGGTTCCTGCCAGGCTCGCATCTGATCGCCCGCGGCGGTGCCATCGCGGCTGGAAAGCAGCGAGCCGTGGGTGATCACCGCCCCCTTGGGCTTGCCGGTGGTGCCCGAGGTATAGAGTTGCAGCGCATCGTCCTCTGCCTTGACGCGGTGGGCAGGCGGCGTGGCCGGGAAGCCATCGCGCCAGGTGCGGTAATCGGTGCCGGCAAAGTCGGGCGCGTCGATGCCGATCACCTGTTCGACATGGGGGCAATCGGGGCGGATCTGGCCGAGCACCTCGGCAAACCCCTCCCCCACGAACACCACGCGCGCGCAGGAATTGTCGAGCACATAGGCGACCTCGGGTGCGGCGAGGCGCCAGTTCACCGGGGTCATCACCGCGCCGATGCGGTTCGCCCCGAGGAACGCCTCGAAATAGAGCGGATGGTTCTTGCCGAGGAAGGCCACGCGGTCGCCGGGCTTGATGCCCAGCGCGACAAGGCCATTGGCCACGCGGTCGGCGCCTGCGTCAATCTCGGCGAAGCTCAATTCCTCGCCGGCATAGGTGAAGGCGATCACATCGCCAGACACGCGGGCGTGTTCGCGGACGATATCGCAGAAGCTTTCTGCGGCCAGTTCTGTTGTCTCTCCCATGGGCCGAGGGGATACCCCGAGGCGGTGGCCGTGTCATTGGCACAATTCATAGCGGGCATGGCAACGCGGTGCGGGGTAGGGTGGCGGGATGGATGTTCCTTCAGGCTTCGAACCGGCTGGCTTCACGCCGGGCTTTCTCGACCATGGCGGGCCTTACTATCTGGGCCCTGCGGTGGAGGGGGTGCGTGTTGTCGGCCTCCTCATCTGCCCGCACCACATCAATTATCAGGACGCAGCCCATGGCGGGGTGCTCTCGACCTTCGCCGATGTGGCGCTTTCCCACGCGGTCTATGATGCAGAGCGGCCCCGGCTCGCCCCATCAACCGTGACGCTGACGGTCAATTATCTGGCAGGCGCAAGACTGGGCGATTGGTTGGAAGCACGCGTGCGGATCGACCGGCTGGGTGGGCGCACGGCCTACACCTCGGGCGGGATCTGGCGCGGGGCAGAGCAGGTGGCGACGATGAGCGGGGTGTTTTCCTTCAAGCGCTAGAATCCCCCTCCCGCTTGCGGGAGGGGAGATTACCCCAGCCACCCCCGCACCGCCGCCGTCGAGGGATCGCGTTCGTCGTGATAGCCCGCTGCGCCCTCGGGCGTGTCGGAGAGGTCCACGCCCTCCACCACCCGGAACTCGCGCCAGTCATAGAGGCCCGTGCGCTGGGCCATCCGCCATTGCCCGCCCCGCTTCTCGAACCGGTCGACATAGCGCCCGGCGACAATCGCGGAGTAGATCACGCCCTTGTCCGGAAACACCGCCGCCAGCGGGTAGCCGGGGGGAATGGTGTGCATCGCGGTCATGTAGGTTTCGGTGTGGCAGGTGTCCGGCCCGTCGAAACCGAAGATCGTCTGGCCGAGCTGGTGCTGGGTCGCAAGGCAGGGGTCGATCACGGCACGCGCCTGCTCCACGAACCCGCGCCAGTCGCCCTCGATCGTGCCGAAGCGGAAGGTCGCATCCGCGTGGAACAGGCGCTCCATCATCCCCCAGCGCCGCCGGTCAATCGCATGGGCATAGGCGGCGAGGATATCGCGGATCGCCTCGCGGTCTTCCAGAGGGCCGGTCATGGCTCCAGCTCCACGATCACCTTGCCGATATTCGCGCCGGTGAACAGCCTGGCATAGGCGGTGAGGGTGTTTTCGAGGCCCGTGGTCACATCATAGGGCATCACCAGCGCGCCGCTTTCCGTCCATTCGCGCAAGCGGCGGGTCAGGGCGGGGCCTTCGTGCATGAAATCGGGCGAGAAGAAGCCCTCGATGCGCAGCCGCCGCATCAGCACCTGATCGAATTCGCGCGGCGCAGTGCGCGTGCCGGAGGTATAGTCGGCCAAAAGCCCGCACACCGCCACGCGGCCATAGTGGTTCATGCGGGTCAGCACCTCGTCCAGCAACCCGCCCCCGACATTGTCGAAATAGACGTCGAAGCCGCCAGCCTTGTCCAGCTGCGGGGCGACATCGCCCGCCTTGTAATCGACCGCGCCTGCAATCCCCAATTCGCCGGTCAGGTAAGCGCATTTCGCCGCCCCGCCCGCAATGCCCCACGCCTCGCAGCCCAGCAGCCTGGCGATCTGCACCGCGAGAATACCCGTCGCGCCGGCAGCGGCAGAGACCAGCACGCGCTCCCCCGGCCTGGCCGCGCCGGTCTGTTCCACGCCCCACAAGGCGGTCCACCCGTTCATGCCAAGCGGGCCGAACCATGCGCGCCGGTCCGCCACGGTGGGATCGAGCAGGATCGCGCCCGACATCACCGCATCGACCGTGGTGATATCGGCCCACTGCCCGAAAGCGCGCACCAGATCGCCCTCGTCAAAACCCTCCGCACGGCTTTCGATCACCTCGCCCAGCACAAGACCCGTCATCGGCCCGCCGACAGGCAGCGGCGGCTGGTAGCCATCCTCGCGGTCGGTCAGCCACAGGCGGGTGCCCGCATCCATCGACAGGTGCGTGTTGCGGATGCGGATCTGGCCGTCCGCCAGCGGGGCGAAGTTTTCCTCCACCAGTTCCAGCGCAGCGGCGAAATCGGTGCCAGAGGGGCGGCGCGCGATGCGCCAGATGCGGTTGTCCATAGCGGGCTTGTCCGGTGGCCGCGCCGCCACGGCAACCTCGCCTTTTCGCTAGGGCTGACAGGTGGCGGGCTATCACTTTGGCGCGGTGCGGCCATGCGGGGGCCTTCCTAGTCTCGCCCGCATAAAGAGCATGAGGGAGAGACATTATGGCACTGATCACGGTTATCGGCGCGAGCGGGCGGCAGGGCCTTGCGCAGGTCAGGCAGGCGCTGGCAGCCGGGTACGATGTGCGCGCGATCTCGCGCCGTCCCGATGCGCTGGAAGGCGCGCCGGTCGAAGGTGTCGAGCGGGTCGAGGTGCGGCCGATGGACCTCTACGACACATCCACCTTCGAGGCCGCCCTGGAGGGCAGCGATTACATCTTCTACACCCACCCGCTTCAGGCCCGCGCCGACCGCGCCTATCTGATCGGCGAGGTTGGCAAGGTTGCCGCGCATCTGAACGTCAAGCGGGTCGTCTGGAACACCTCCAGCTGGATTCCGGACAAGCCGGGCGATCCCTTCACCTATGGCGAAAACACCAAGGGCATCAACGCCCTGTGGCGCAGCGGCGCGCCGGGCACGGTGTTCGGCAGCGTGCTGTTCATGGACAACCTGCTGACCAACTGGGCAAGGCCCTTCATCGTCAATGAGGGGCGCTACGTCTATCCGCACAACCCCAATCTTGAGGCCAACTGGATCAGCCTCGACGATGTGGCGCGCTTCATGCTGGCCAGCCTTGAGCGGCCCGACATGGAGGGTGCGTGGCTCAACATCGGCGGGCCGGAGCGGATGGTCGGCAAGCAAGTGACGCAGTGCCTTTCCGAAGCACTTGGCAAGGACATCAAATACGATCCCTGCACCCCGGCAGAATTCGGCCGCTATCTGGTCGAAGCGGCGGGGGATTCGATGCCGCCCGAAATGCGCGAGCCCTTCGCCAAGGGGATCGAGGACTTCTACGAATACAACAACACCGCGCCGACCAAGCCCTTCGCGGTCGATATGGACCACGTCTACGAACGCTTCCCCGAACTGGAAGGCAAGCTTGAACCGATGAGCGAATGGACCAAGCGGCAGGACTGGGGCGAGAGCAATTATCGCCCGGCGTTCGGATGATTTGATCCGGACCCACCCGTATTCGGAGTCACGTGCCGCCCATCACCCCCTCCTGCAAGCGGGAGGGGAACTGGGCTGGGCGTGGAAACGCCCCTCCCGCCTGCGGGAGGGGCTGGGGGTGGGAAAGCGGCCTATTCTGCCGCCTGACGGTGCTCAGCCGCGAAGATCGCCACCAGATCATCGTCGCTGGCGTTGACCAGTCGCTCCACCCACTGGTGGAAGACCTGTCCGCCCTTTTCGTTCTTGCCGAACAGCACCTCTTTCATCAGCCCTGATGCCAAGGCCTGCTGCTGACGCTTGCCGGTCGCATAATCCTCGTCGCGGACCACGATCTCGAGGAAATTGAACTGGTCGTGCGCGGCCTGGACCTGTTCGGGGGTCTCGGGCTGGTTTTCCATGACATAGAACTGGGTGGTGTAGCTCTCGCCCACCTTGTCGCCGGGGAACAACTGGCTGATCATCGCCCCGCGCTGCCCGCCGCCGTAGAAGCTGGCGATCGAGATGTGCGGGAAGATCGTCCACACGCCCTGCACCAGCACTTCCTGCGGCAGCTGGTCGTCGCTCATCGCTTCCAGATCGAGCTGCTGGTCATCGTCCCCCTGCACCTTGATCGCGAATTTCGACGGGGTCGAGAGGCGCTGGTGCGGCCCGAAGGCGAAGTAGTTGGCGCGGTTGTAGAAATCGGCCCCGAAGGTATCCTTGTGCAGCACCGGCAGATGATAGAAATCGAGATAGCCGTCATAGGCCGTCTTCCAGTTCGGACCCGAAAGCGTGCGCTGCGAGAACAGCGTCCAGCCTTCGAATTCGAAGGCCTTGAGCAGTTCGTCATAGCCGCACAGGTAATCGGCAATGCTGAGCTTCGAATGCGGGTCAAGCGTCACCCAGATCAGCCCGGCGTTCTCGTAAACCGGGAACTTGGTGAGGCAGTGCTGGCTCTTGTCGATCTTGCCGAAGTCCTGCGGGGAGGCGACGCCGATCAGGTCGCCATCGGCCTTGAAGGTCCAGCCGTGATAGCCGCAGGTGAAACGGCTGGCATTGCCGCAGCCGGCGGCGAGCGGGTTGCCGCGGTGGGTGCACATGTTGAGGAAGGCGCCCATGCTGCCATCCTTCTGGCGCGACAGCAGCAGCGGCACGCCGCAGATGTCCATCGCCTTGAAATCGCCGGGGTTGGGCAATTCGCAGCTTGGCGCCACCATCAGCGGCAGGCGGCGGAAGATCTGCTTTTTCTCCTGCTCGAACACAGCCTCGTCGGTGTAGGCGCTGGCGGGAATCCGCACGACATCGTCGGCATATTCCATCGTGTCGGCCGCGCCGTGGGCGACCAGATTGCGGGTCATGGCGACCAGCGTTTCGCGTGACATTGGTTGTTCCTCTCCCGAAGGTTCCGGGGGCAGCATCCTCCCGCTGCGGCCCGGCGGCAATGCTCACTTTTGGCAAAGCAAAAGGGGCAGGCCATCGCTGGCCCGCCCCTTGCTTGTCCCCCCGTTGGACGGATCAGAAGCGGAAGCTGATTTCCGCAAACACCTGACGACCGCGGTTCTGGGTCAGGATCAGGTCATCCCCTGTGGCCGACAGGAACGGACGCCCGCCGCTGGTGATCGCGAAGATCTTGTCGGTCAGGTTCTGCGCGATCAGCGACAGCTTCCAGTTGCCATCCGGGTGACCGATCGCAACGTTGGCATCGAGCAGCCAGAAGCTGTTCTGCACATAGTCGTTGAGCGAGGTTTCGTCGGTGATGTAGCCATCATTGTAGGCCGCGTTGCCCGACAGGAACAGCTCAAGGCTGTCACCCAGCGGGATCGCCCAGTCTGCCGCGATGTTCCCGGCCCATTCCGGCGCCTGACTGCCGCGGCGGCCTCTCAGGTTCACCAGACCACCCTGACCACCCGGCTGGAGGAAGTCGTCGGTGTATTTGGCGTCGAGATAGGACAGGTTCGAGGAGAAGCTCAGCCCTTCGACCGGGGTCCGCCAGCTGGCTTCCAGATCGACACCCTTGGTGGTCAGCTCGCCCGCATTGCTGGTGATGAACTGCACCGTCTGTGCGTTGAAGTTCTGCACTTGCAGATCCTTGAACACATATTGGTAGGCGGTGACATTCAGGGTCACATCGCGGTTGGCCCACTGCGACTTGAAGCCGATTTCGCCGCCGATCGCTTCTTCCGACTTGAAGATCAGCGAGCTGAAGTCGCCGGTCCGGGCGGCCGTGCTGAGGCTGTTGGACGGCAGCGCCGAGTTGTCGATACCGCCCGATTTGAAGCCGGTCTTGAACGAGGCGAAGATGTTGAAGTCATCATTCGCCTGATACCGCAGGGTCACTTCGGGCGAGAAGTTGTCATCGGCGAAGTTGATCGGGCCCGAGAAGAACCCGCTTTGCAGGAAGGCCGGGCTGGGCAGGAAGGTGCCCGGGTTGGCCGGATCGGGAACATAGGCCAGCGCGTTGTGGACGTAAGGCACCGAAATCGTCTGGACCTTCTGCTCGTCGGTCCAGCGGATGCCGCCCGAAAGTTCCAGCTTTTCGGTCAGATCGAACATCACGCTGCCGAAGAACGAGAGTGCCTCGGTCTTGGTAAGGTGGGTCTTGTCCCAGTCATAGGTGAAGCCGGTGCCCGGTGCGGTCCCGCCCGGATTGACGGGCGACAGCGGCGAGATCCGGCGCGGCGAATCCGGGCCGGCGGCCAGCGAGATGTTCACGCCCTGCTGCGAGGTGTCGAAGGTGATGGTGCGGCCTTCGTAGAAGGCACCGACCATGAAGTTGAACGGTCCGTCGAAGTCCGAGGCAAGCCGCACTTCCTGCGTGAACTGTTCCAGTTTGTTGATCGGATCGGACGACCCGGCACCGCCCGGCAGGCGGGTGCCGTTCGGGCCAGGGATGAAGCCGCCATAGGAATAGGATTCGAAGTCCACCGCTTCCATGTTGAGCAGGCCGCTCACCGAAGTCAGCGTGAGCGTGTCGGACAGGTCGAGCTCCCATTGCAGGCGGCCGAACCAGATGTCGGTTTCGCCGAAGGGCACCCCGTTGCGGCCGGCGGCCTTGGATGGGGTCGGCACGCTGGCAGCCAGCGGTGCGGCAGCGTCGGTGACGTAATAACGCTGATCGAAGGCGTTGCAGTCATAACCGGCGGGCAGATTGACCAGTCCGCCGAACAGCGTGATCGGATCAGCCACGCCATTGGCGCCGCAGAACACCTCGCCCGTGCCAAGCGCGCCGTCGTTCTCGTTCTTGGTGTATTGCAGCTTGAAGTTGGCCCGGAACCGGTCGGCCGGGTTCCAGTCCAGCGTCAGGCGGCCGATGAAGTCGGTCAGGCCGCGCGTCTGGTTGACCGCCGGCGTGCCCGGCTGCGCAATCATGAACTCGTCGATGTCATTGAACTGCGCGGCAAGGCGGATGCCGAGCGTATCGGTGACCGGTCCGGAGATGTAGCCCGACAGCAGGTAGCCCTTCTCCTCGAATTCGTAGCTTCCGCGCATCCCGACTTCCCAGCTGGAGGTCGGGTTGGCCGAACGCAGCGACAGCACGCCTGCGGTGGCCGATTTGCCGAAGAACAGCGATTGCGGCCCGCGCAGCACATCGACCTGTTCGACATCGAAGAAGCCGGCCTGCACCATGCGCATCGTGGAGACGACGACACCGTCATATTCGAAGGCCACGGCGGAATCGAAGGCCGCCGAGATGTTCGACGAACCGACACCGCGAAGCGAGAGCTGGCCGCCCGAACCCGAACCGCCCACCTGCACATTCAGAGTCGGAACGCGGCTGGTGAAATCGGCAACCTGGTCGATCGAATAACGTTCCAGCGTGGCGCCGCCGATCGCGGTGACGGTGACGGGGACTTCCTGAAGCGTTTCGTTCTGGCGGCGGGCCTGCACGACAATCACCGGGGTGTCATCGGCCTCGGCCTCTTCGGCGGAATCCTGTGCGAAGGCGGCGCTTGGCATGGCGGCGATGCCGCTCAGTGCAGCGCCGCACAGCAGGGCGCGGCGCATGCCGGCGCAGCGGGTGCCGGATGCAATTCGGGCACGAAGTAAGTTCATGGTCCTCTCTCCCCATCAGGCCGCGGCTCCCCCGCGCACCCAGTTATTCCCCAACCTGCGGGCGCGTCTCTCCTCACGCCTTTGGGCAGCCTCACGAGGTGTATGGTCCGGTGGCGCACACGCCATTCGCAAAAGCGATAGTAAGCCTGCCAATCTGCGACATTATCGTCACATCCGCCGCAAAACCGCCATGCCGTAACGTCATGCAAGCCCCCTCGCGCTTTCGACAGTGGCGGGTGACCACCCGCCCGATAGGCTGGCGCGACACAGCATGCTTTTGGGAGAGAGCGATATGGCGGGACGGGTAGCGGGCAAGGTTGCGCTCGTGACAGGCGGGGCAATGGGTCTGGGCAAGGCCGATTGCGAGGTGCTGGCGCGTGAAGGCGCCAAGGTGATCGTCACTGACCGCGAGGTCGAACTCGCCCACAAGGTCGCCGACAGCATCGGCGGCGATGCCATGGCATTGGATGTCACCAGCGAGGAGCAGTGGATCGAGGTGATGCGCGCGGTCGAGGAACGCCACGGCGGGCTCGATATCCTCGTCAACAATGCCGGCAACGTGATCTTCGAGAGCATCGAGGATTGCAGCCTCGCCCATTTCCGCCTGCATCTCGATATCCATGTGGTGGGCACGTTTCTGGGGTGCAAATACGCCGTGCCGCTGATGAAGCACCGCCACGAGAAGGTCGGCGGGGGCGGTTCCTCGATCATCAACATGGCCTCGACTGCGGCGCTGATGGGCTATGGCAACATTCCCGCCTATGCCGCCTGCAAGGCCGGGATCGCCGGGATGACCCGCAGCCTTGCGGTCGATTTTCAGGACAAGGGCTACGGCATCCGCGTCAACGCGCTCGCGCCGGGGGGGATCGAGACGCCGATGGTGCGCGATATTTCAGGGCGCGCCGGGCAGGAACTGATGGCTGTCCCCGATGGCCCGCTTGATGCCAATGCACTGGGTCACCCGAAGGATGTGGCGGGATGCGTGCTGTTCCTTGCATCAGATGAAGCACGCTTTCTCAATGGCCTGACGATCCCGGTGGACAATGGCCTCTACGCCAGACCGCACCACTGAGATCCGCCCCGGTATCTACAGATGGTACGTCCTTGGGCTGTTGACGCTGACGAGCGCGTTCAGCGTTGCCGACCGGCTGGTGTTCTCGATCCTTGTTCAGGATATCAAGGCGGCCTTCGACCTTAGTGATACCGAACTGGGCTTGCTGGGCGGGGCGGCGTTTTCGGTGATCTATGTGCTGGCGGGCTTCCCCGCAGCCCGCCTCGCCGACCGTTCGACCCGCAAGAACATCGTCGCCGCCGCGATCAGTTTCTGGAGCCTGATGACGGCCGCCTGCGGGCTGGCGACCGGGTTCTGGACGCTGTTCCTCGCCCGCACCGGCGTGGGTGTGGGTGAGGGCTGTTCCGGGCCTTCTTCGCAAAGCCTTGTCGCCGATTACTTCACCCGCAGCGAACTTGCCAAGGCGATGGGCTTTCTCACCATTGGTGCGAGCATGGGCACGGCAGGCGGCCTGCTGATCGGCGGTCAGCTGGCCGAGATATTCGACTGGCGCTGGGCCTTTATGCTGATGGGACTGCCCGGCGTGGTGCTGGGGGCGGTCATCTACGTCACCATGCGCGAGGCGCCGCGCGGGCGCTATGCTCCGGTCGGCACCGACATGACCCAGCGCCCGCTGGGCGAGACGATCCGCAGCCTTTTGACCAACCGCGTGTTCATGGGGCTGGCGCTGGGCTGGGCGGTGCAGATCATGATCGGATATGCGCTCGCCTTCTGGATGGCGCCGATCATGCTGCGGCAGTTCGGCATATCGACGGGGAGTGTGGGGCTGTATCTCGGCCTGACCTTCTTTCTGGGCGGGATACCGGGGCCGATCCTTGGCGGTTATGTCACCCAATGGCTGACCTTGCGGGACGAACGCTGGCGCGCATGGCTGCCCGGGGTGACGAGCCTTGGCGCGGTGCTGCCGCTGGCGCTGAGCCTGACGGCGGACAGCTTTGGCGCGTTCCTCGGCTGGTTCGGTTTTGCCTATGCGATCTATGTTGCCTCGCAGGCGGGGATCATGTCGGGGATACAGGCGGCGGTGGAACCCGCCAGCCGCGGCTTTGCGGTCGCCACCGCGCTGTTCTTCAACAACCTCATCGGGCAGGCGCTGGGCCTCGCGGTGACCGGCGCGCTGAGCGATGCGCTGACGCCCTCGCAAGGCCCGCAGGCGCTCGCCATTGCGGTGTTTGCGGTGTGTCTGGCGGCGGGAATCGCATCGCTGGCGATCTTCGTGTGGACCGCCCGCCAGATGGGGCCGAGCGGCTATCTGGAGAAGATGAAGGGCGGCTAGAATCCCGGGTGGATCGACAACGCCGCCCCATCCACCAGCATTTCCGCGCCGGTCATGAAGGGGCATTCGTCGCTGGCGAGGAAGGCAATCGCCGCCGCGGTTTCCGAAGGGTCGGCCAGGCGGTTCAAGGGCGAGGTTTTCGCCACGGCCGCGATCAGGCCGGGGGTCTGCTGTTCGGCGGCTTCAAGGATGCCGGTCATGGTCGCGCCGGGGATCACGGTATTGCAGCGGATCGCAAGTCCGTGTTGCGCGCACCATGTGGCGACCGATTTCGATAGCACCCTGACCGCCGCCTTGCTGGCCGAATAGCCGACATCGGTGGGCAGCGGTGCGATAGCTGTGGTGGACGCGATGTTGATGATTGCGCCCTTCGCCCCGCCGGCGTTCTCGCGCATCGCCGCAATCGCGGCGCGGCAGCCCGCCATCGTCCCGGTGAGGTTCACGGCCAGCACCTTGTCCCACGCGGCAAACATCGCGTCATCGTCCAGATCGCCGATCCCCGCGCCCGAGACCATCCCGGCATTGTTGACGAGGATATCGAGCCGCCCGAAGGCCGCCATCGCCTGCGCCACGATGTGCGGCCAGGCTGCGCGGTCGGACACGTCTTGCACCGCGAACAGCGCGCCCGCTTCGTCGCACAGGGCTTTGCCGCGCGCCGCATCGACATCCGTGCCGAGCACCTCGGCCCCATCTGCCCGCAGCCGCCGCACCGTGGCCGCGCCGATCCCGCTCGCGCAGCCGGTGACGATCGCGACCTTGCCTGAAAGGTCGGGCATTATTCGGCGTCCTGCCAGACCGCCGCGCAGGGACGCTGGTTATGCGTTTCGATGAAGCGGGCGAGGTTGTCGGTGCCCTCCGGCAGCTTCCAGCCCACGGTGAAGCCGAAATTGGCAAAGGCGAAAATCAAAAGATCGGCGAAGGTGAAGCGCCCGAGCGCGATGTGGTTGCTGCTGCCCAGATAGCTGTCGAACAGCCGCCACTTTTCATCCGCCATGGCCGAAAGCTCTGCGCCGGCTTGCGGAGAGACGACGCTCATGCGCGGTTCGAACATCGGGCGGCCTGCCCCGGCGCGAAAGCCCATCGTCATCGGCACGACCACCTCCTGATCGAACAGGCGGGCCCATTTGCGCACCGTCGCGCGCTCCACCGGCGTGTCCCCGAACAGGTTGGGGGAGGGGTGCAATTCCTCGACATATTCGCAGATCGGCCAGCTTTCCGTAAGGCAGGTGCCGTCGTCCAGTTCCAGCGTCGGCGTGGTGCCCTGCGGGTTTTTCGCCATGTATCCCGCATCCTGCCGGTTCTGGCCGGTGATGATGTCGTAATGCACGCGCGCGAAATCGCGGCCCTCTTCGAGCCCCTTTTCGATCATGAACATCCGCACGAGGCGCGGGTTGGGGCCGAGGCTGGAATGAAGCGTGATCATGGGCATTGTCTCTCCGCTGGGATTTTGCGGAAGGTTCTAGGGGCCTTGGCCGCCCCCGTCGTCCTCATAAATGCGCTAGTTTGCTGCCGAAACCGGCTTGCGCGGGCGGGCTGTATTGCGCACATAAGGCACCATGGATCAGACCCCCGTTCCCCAGCCTGCCGACGATGATGGTGCGCTGACCAAGCTCCACCCCAACTATTCCCACGCCCTGCGCGTGCGGGCGACGCTGACGGCGATCCCGTTTCTGGTCGGCGCGCTGGTGCTCGAAAGCGCGTTCCGAGGTGAGGGCCTGTTCCCCAGCGGCGTGATCGCCGGGCCGGTGCTGCTGATCGCGCTGGCGCTGATCATCCGTGTGCCCGCCACGCGTTACAACGCCCGCGGCTACCAGATGAGCGCCGATCGGCTGCGGGTGGTGCGCGGCCTAATGTTCCGTTCCGACACCGTGGTGCCGTTCGGGCGGGTGCAGCATATCGATGTGCATCAGGGCCCGCTGGAACGCTTCTTCGGCATCGCCACGCTGACGGTGCACACCGCCGGCAATCACAATGCCAGCGTGGCCCTGCCTGGTCTGGGCGAAGAGCTGGCCCGCGACATGCGCGAGGATATCCGCGCCCATATCCGCCGCGAGACGCAATGAGCGAACCCCGCAACACTGCGCCCCTCAGCGTCATCATCGGCGCGCTCGGGGCGATCCGCAGCGCGGTGCTGCCTGCCATCGCCATCGCCTTTTCCGGAATCGGCGGCGAGGGGCGCTTTCTCGTCGCGCTTGGCGTGGGCCTGGCGGCGACAGTGATCGGCGTGGCGGTAAGCTATGCGGGCTGGCGGCGGCTGACCTATACGATCTCCGATGCCGATATCCGGGTCGAAAGCGGCGTGCTGAGCCGTGCGGCGCGTTCGGTGCCGTTCGAGCGCATTCAGGATGTCAGCCTCGAAGCCAAGCCTCTGCCGCGGCTGCTCGGGCTGGTGGCGGTCAAGTTCGAGACCGGGGCGGGCGGGGCGGACGATCTGGCGCTCCAGTATCTCACCGCCGCCGAGGGTGAGGCGCTGCGCCGGCTGGTGCGCGAACGACGCGAGGACGATGTCGCCGTTGCTGCCGATCCCGCCGCGCCCCTATCAGCGCGCCCGGCGAGCGATGATGAGGGCGAGGTGTTGTTTGCCATGGCGCCGGGACGGCTTTTGACCTTCGGCCTGTTCGAATTCTCGCTGGCGGTGTTCGCGGTGCTGGGCGGCGCGCTGCAATATGTCGACAATGTCACCTCGGTGGACGTCTGGGATGTCGATGTCTGGTATGGCTGGCTGAAGGAGCAGGGCAGCACGGTCGCCACGCTGGGCCCCTATGCGCAGGCGCTGGGGGCGGTGGCGGGGCTGGTGGGCCTGCTGATTGTCGGTTCGGCGACCGGCGTGGTGCGCACTTTCCTGCGCGATTGGGGTTTCACCCTGACCCGCTCGGCGCGGGGGTTCCGGCGGCAGCGCGGGCTGTTCACCCGCACCGATGTGGTCATGCCCGTCCACCGCGTGCAGGGGCTGGTGATCGGCACCGGCGTGTTGCGCTATCGTTTCGGGTGGCGGTCCTTGAGCTTCGTCAGCCTCGCGCAGGATGCAGAGCAGGAGAGCCATGTTGTGGCGCCCTTTGCGCAGATGGCAGAGATCGCGCCGATCGTTGCGGCGGCCGGGTTCCGTCTGCCCGGCGAGGCGACAGCGTGGCACCGCGCCAGCAAGCGGCACCGCACCGACAAGGCGGTGCTGGATTCGGCGTTCTTTCTGGCGGCGACGATCCCGGCCGCGATCTTCGCGCCGCCGGGCCTGTTCCTGATCCCGCTCGGCCTTGCCGTGCTGACCGTGGGCGCGAACCTTTATGCGTGGGAGTTCCGCCGCCATGCAATCGACGATGCCCAGGTCTATGCCAGCCACGGGTTCCTGTCGCCCACGCAGGCCATCGCCAACCGGCTGAAGCTGCATTCGGTCGAGATCGCACAGGGGCCACTTGCGCGGCTGCGCGGCTATGCGACAGTGCACCTCGGGCTGGCCGGAGGGAGCTTCGCGATGCACGGCGTGCCGATGGCCGAAGCACGGGCGCTGCGCGCGGCGGTGATGGAGACGATCACCGCGACCGATTTCTCGCGGCTCGATGCGCCCGATCAGGCCTTCAGTGCGGCCCAGTCCGGGTTTTCGGAAAACTTCCTCGCCACGTAGGAGCAATCCGGGCGGATCAGGAAGCCCTGCCGCTGCGCATCCTCGACCAGCCGATCGACCAGAGCGCCCGCGATCCCGCGCCCGCCGATAGCGCGCGGCACGATGGTGTGCGCGGCAATCCGCACCTCCTTGCCGCCCTGCTCGTGACCGGCTTCCCATTCGAGATAGCCCTGTTCCGGCGCATCTGCGACGACCGCGACATAGCGTCCGCCCGTGCCCTGCACATGGTGCGTGATGGTCGGCTTTGCGCTTTCTTCGTGCATCGGTGGCTCCTCCCGCTTGTCACACCAGCCAGTCCGGTTAATGGCGTGAGCCGATGACCCTGTCCAAGCCCTTCCTGTCCGACAATGCCGCCGCCGTCCACCCCAAGCTGTGGGCAGCGATGCGCAGCGCCGACCAGCCGGACAATCCCTATGACGGCGATCGCCTGTCCGCGCAGCTCGACGCCCGCTTCACCGCACTGTTCGGGCGGGAATGCGCCGCGCTGTGGGTGGCATCCGGGACGGCGGCGAACTGCCTTGCGCTGGGCACGCTGGTGCAGCCACACGGCGGGGTGGTCTGCCACCGCGAGGCGCATATCGAGGTGGACGAGGGCGGGGCGCCGGGCTTCTTCCTCCACGGTGCCAAGCTGATGCTGGCCGAAGGCGAGGGCGCGAAGCTGACGTCCGCCGATATCGCCGCGCTGATCGATCCGATCCGCAATGATGTGCATCAGGTGCAGCCCCACGCCATCGCGATCACGCAGGCGAGCGAATATGGCCGCGCCTATTCGCCTGACGAATTGGTGGCACTGGGCGCTTTTGCCAGAGAACGCCGCCTTGGCCTCCACATGGACGGGGCGCGCTTTGCCAACGCTGCGGCGTTCCTTGGCGGCAGCGCGCAAGAGGCAGCGCGCGCGGCGAGCGGCCCGGTGGACAGCCTTGCTTTCGGCTTCATCAAGAACGGCGGCTTATCCGCCGAAGCCGTGGTGCTGTTCGACCCAGAGCGCGCCATGGAAGTGCGCTACCGCCGCAAACGCGCCGGGCATTTGCAGTGCAAGGGCCGCTATCTGGCCGCGCAGATCCTCGCGATGCTCGATGATGATCTGTGGCTGGCGAACGCTGCCCACGCCAATGCCGCAGCGCAGGAAGTAGCGGCGGGCTGTGCTGATCGTCTGCTCCACCCGGTCGAGGCGAATGAACTGTTCGTGCGGCTCAGCCTTCAAGAGCGTGACGCCTTGCGGGCGCAGGATTTCGCCTTTTATGACTGGGGCGCCGACAGTGCCCGTTTCGTCACCGCGTGGAACACCCGCCCTGAAGATGCCGCCGCGCTCGGCAAGGCGATTGCTGCGCTGTGAGTGAAACGGCCGCTCCGTCGATGCTCAGCCCGAAGGTGCTGATCCCCTTCATGCTGACGGGGACGATCTGGGGCTCGACCTGGTTCGTCATCACCGGCCAGATTGCCGATGTGCCCGCCGCGTGGGGCGTATTCTTCCGTTTCATGCTGGCAACGCCCGCGCTGTTCATGGTCGCGGTGTTGATGGGCAACCGGCTGAAGCTGAACCGGCGCGAGCATCTGCTGGCGCTGGGCGTCGGGATTGCGCAATTCAGTGGCAATTTCCTGTTCGTCTACCATTCCGAACAGCACATTACCTCAGGGATCGTCGCGGTGATGTTCGCGCTTCTGATGGTGCCCAATGCGCTGTTTGCGGCGGTGTTCATCGGAGAAAAGGCACAAGGGGGCTTTGTCGGCGGGAGTCTGGTGGCGATTGCCGGGGTGGCGATGCTGCTGGTGCACGAATGGAACGCAGCGCCGCTCGGCGGGAACGTGGGGCTGGGGATCGTGCTGGCGATTGGCGGCATGCTGGCCGCCTCGATTGCCAATGTGGTGCAGGCGAACCCCACCGGGCGCGGCGTGCCGATGGTGAGCCTGCTGGCGTGGGCGATGCTTTATGGCACCGCCTTCGACCTTGTCTATGCCTTCGCCACCGCAGGCCCGCCGAGTGTGCCGACTGGCTGGCAGTTCTGGGCGGGGACAGCCTACCTTGCGATCATCGGATCGGTGGTGACCTTCCCGCTGCACTACAATCTGGTGCGCGAGATCGGGGCGGGGAAGACCGCTTACAACGGCATCGTCACGGTGTGCGTGGCGATGCTCCTTTCGACCCTGTTTGAAGGGTTCAAGTGGGATGCGCTTTCGGCAGGCGGCATGGCGTTGGCGCTGATCGGCATGGGGCTGGCGCTCAGATCGAAGAGTCGTTGATTTGCGCAGCGCCTCCGCGCTGCGATATCCTCGCTCATGCGACCTGAAGGTCGCGTCGCTGCGGGCGGGCGGTCACCCTTGCGGCTGCTGAGCAGCCGGGTGCTGTCAGACTAACGCAATCCTCCAAGCCCCTCGACATAGGTCGGATATTTCGGCGACCATCCCAGCACGCGCTTGGCCTTGCCGTTGGCGACGCGGCGGTTCTCCATGTAGAAGCCGCGCGCCATCTCTGACAGGTTCGCCGCCTCCAGCGTTTCGAGCGGCGGCAGCGGCAGGCCGAGCAACCGGCAGGCGTGTTCGGTGACTTCATTGCCGCTGCACGGATAATCGTCGCCCAGATTATAGGCCCCGGCGGGCGCATCCTGCACCAGCGCGGCAATCACCCCGCTGGCGATATCGTCGACATGGACCCGGCTGAACACCTGCCCCGGCAAATCGATCCGCCGCGCCTTGCCTTCCCGCACCCGGTCGAGCGCCGAGCGGCCCGGCCCGTAGATCCCCGGCAGACGGAAAACCCGCGCGCCCATGGTGAGCCATGCCAGATCAGCCTCTGCCCGCGCATTGCGGCGGCCTTCGCCTGACTGGGCGATCGTCGGTGTGCCTTCGTCCACCCATGCGCCGGCGCGGTCGCCATAGACCCCGGTGGAAGAGAGGTAGAACAGTGCCTTCCCATCCAGTGCCTTGCCATAAGCGTCCAGCACCGGATCGCCGCCTGCGCGTTCGGGCGGGACGGAGGACAGGATGTGGCTCGCCTCGCCCAGCGCCGCCAGCACCGCCTCCGCATCGGTAAAGGCCATATCGCCCGCACTGCCTGTCGCTGCGACCTGCCACCCGCGCGCCTTCATCGCTTCGGCGATGCGCCCTGCCGTGTAGCCCAGCCCGAAGATCAGCAAATGCCCCATGCTGTGCAGCTAAAGATTGGACGCCCGCTCGAATCAACCTAAATCGGGCCACATGGATATCGCCACCACCCCGCAGAACCCCGAAGGCAATCCCGAACTCGCGGATGCTGCCCCGACCCCGCACGAGCCGCCGGTTATCCGGCGCGAGGATTACCAGCCCTTCGCATGGCGCGTGCCGACGACCCATCTTGATTTCCGGCTTGATCTGGCCGCAACCACTGTCACCGCGACCCTGACGGTCGAACGCAATCCCGCCGCCGAGGCCTCGCCCGCGCTTCGGCTCAACGGTGACAGCCTGACCGCGACAAGCGTCACTGTGGACGGCGCGCCTGCGGATTGGCGGATGGAGGGGCCGGATCTGATTGTGACCCTGCCGGGCGCGCAGCACACCATCGCAATCGTCACCACCATCGATCCCAGCGCCAACACCCAGCTGATGGGTCTCTATGCCTCGAACGGGATGCTCTGCACCCAGTGCGAATCGGAGGGCTTCCGGCGCATCACCTTCTTCCCCGACCGGCCTGATGTGCTGTCGGTTTACAGTGTGCGAATGACAGCCGACAAAGCCGCCTTCCCGATCCTCTTGTGCAACGGCAACCGCACGGCGGCGGGCGAGAACGCTGATGGCACGCACTGGGCCGAATGGCACGATCCCTGGCCCAAGCCGTCCTATCTGTTCGCGCTGGTGGCGGGCGATCTGGTCGCCAATTCCAAGCCGTTCACCACCTGCTCGGGCCGCGTGGTCGAATGCAATGTCTGGGTGCGCGCTGAAGACCTTGCCCGCACCGATCACGCGCTAGAATCGCTCCACCGCTCGATGAAGTGGGACGAGGACGTGTTCGGCCGCGAATACGACCTCGATCTCTACAACATCGTCGCCGTCAGCGACTTCAACATGGGGGCGATGGAGAACAAGGGATTGAACGTCTTCAACACCAAATACGTGCTGGCCGATCCCGACACCGCGACCGACGCCGATTTCGACGCGGTCGAGGGCGTGATCGCGCACGAATATTTCCACAACTGGTCGGGCAACCGCATCACCTGCCGCGACTGGTTCCAGCTCTCGCTGAAAGAGGGCTTCACCGTGCTGCGCGACCAGCTTTTCTCGCAGGACATGCGGGGCGAGGCGGTCAAGCGGATCGAGGATGTGCGCATCCTGCGTGCCGCCCAGTTCCCCGAGGATGCGGGGCCATTGGCGCACCCGATCCGCCCGGATTCCTACCGCGAGATCAGCAACTTCTATACGGCAACCGTCTACAACAAGGGCGCCGAGGTGATCCGCATGATGCGCAGCATGGTGGGCGAGGCGCGGTTTCGGGCGGGCACCGATCTCTATTTCGACCGGCACGACGGGCAAGCTGCGACCTGCGAAGATTTCGTCAAGGCGATCGAGGACGGTGCGGGGATCGACCTTGCGCAGTTCCGCCGCTGGTATTCGCAGGCCGGCACACCGCGCGTAACCGTGTCGCAGGTGGTCGAGGGCGATACCCTGAAACTCACCCTGAAACAGACCGTCCCCGTCACCCCCGGCCAGCCCGACAAGCTGCCAATGCCGATTCCGCTCAGGCTCGCGGTGCATTCGCGCAGCGGGGCGCTCGGCGCGGAGCAACTGGTGGTGCTTGAGGCCGAGGAGCAGACCTTCGACCTGCCGCTGGCGGGCGCTGATCCGGTGGTGTCGATCAACCGCGGCTTCACCGCGCCGGTGGTCATCGAACGTGATCTGGGGCGCGATGATCTGGTGTTTCTCGCTGCGCACGACGATGATCCTTTCGCTCGGTCCGAAGCCTTGCAGGAACTTGCCGTGGGCCATCTCGTCGGTGCGGCCAGCGGCACGCTCTCGGCCGATGACAGGCAGGCGGGCGAGGCGGCGATCATCGGTGCCTTCCGCTCCAGCCTTGCCGATGCGCGTCTCGACGATGCGATGCGCGGCGAATTGCTGGTGCTGCCTTCCGAAACCTACCTTTTCGAAGCGATGGCGACCGGGGACCGCAAGGCCGATCCGGGGGCAATCCACATTGCGCGCGAAGGGCTGAAAGCCGCGATCGGCGCGGCGCTGGCGGGCGAACTGGCGGCGCTCCACGTGCGGGCGTCGGGCGTCGCGCTCGACGATCCGGCGGGGCGCGGGGCGCGCAAGGTCAAGACCATTGCGCTCGGCCTGATTGCTGCGGCAGACCCGGCCAAGGGCGCGCAGCTTGCCGCCGACCAGTATGACGCGGCCGACAACATGACCGACCGGCAGGGCGCGCTGATGGTGTTGTGCGGGCTGGACACGCCTGAGCGCGAGCGGGCGCTTGCGGCGTTCTATGATCGCTACAGGCACAACGCGCTGGTCGTGGACAAGTGGTTCACGCTTCAGGCCCTGTCGCTCCATCCCGATGTCATCCAGCACGTGCGCGCGCTGGCCGAACATCGCGATTTCACGCTGAAGAACCCCAACCGCGTGCGCTCCCTCCATATGGCCTTCGCAGGCAACCCCAAGGGCTTCCACAAGGCCGACGGGGAGGGTTACCGGATGGTCGCCGATGTGATCCTCGCGCTTGATCCGATCAATCCGCAGACCGCGGCACGCTTTGTGCCCTCGCTGGGGCGGTGGCGGCGGATCGAGCCGGGCCGTGCGGCGCTGATGAAGGCAGAGCTCGAACGCATCCTGGCGGCGGGCAACCTGTCGCGCGATACCTTCGAGCAGGTCAGCCGCTCGCTGGAGGGTTGACCGGGTGGACTTCCAGATCGAGCGCCACGCGCTGCTGGCGGGCATCCCCCACGGCTTCTTCGGCAGCGCGGGGGGCGGGCACCAATACGGCTTCGGTGGGCCGGGTGACGGGGCCGACGTGCGTGCCCGGCGCGCGGCGGCCGCCGACGCGATCCTGCCCGGCGGGCGGCTTGCCGCGCCGCATCAGGTGCACTCGCCCGATGTGGTGAGCGTATCGGCGGCATGGGACGATTCCGCCGAAGGTCGCCCGGTTGCCGATGCGGTCGTCACCGCCACGCCGGGGGTGGTGCTCGGGATCGTGACGGCGGATTGCGGCCCGATCCTGTTCGCCGATGCGGCGGCGGGCGTCATCGGCGCGGCCCACGCGGGCTGGCGCGGGGCGGTGGACGGGGTGCTGGAAAACACCATCGCCGCCATGGAAGCGCTGGGGGCAACCCGCGCCAACATCGCCGCCGTGCTCGGGCCGACCATCGCGCAGGCCAGTTACGAGGTCGACGCACCCTTCCGCGCCCGCTTTCCCGCCAATGCGGAAGCCTTCTTCGCCCCCGCTCCCGAGCGTGAGGGCGCGGCGCGCTGGCATTTCGATCTGCCCGGATTCATCATGGCGCGGCTGGCCACAGCGGGTCTTAGCAAAATTGCGGATACAGGCCGGGATACATTCTCACATGTCGCGCGTTACCATTCGCACAGACGCTCCACGCAGCGGGGTGAGGCGAATTATGGTCGGCAGATCAGCATGATCGCGCTGCCCTGATCGGCCCTTGCACAGCTGCGAACGGGGCTTGACGAAAACACGGTTGGAATCTCGCAGGATTGCCGTTAATTGCCGCCGCCAAGTTTCGGGCGAGGTGCGCCAGTTGGGTGTCCAGACGCGAAACAGGGACCAATCGACGGATCGGCTCAGGGGCTCTTGCGGCCCCGTCACGCAACACCACGCCGCGCAGGCCTTTTCCGGCGCGGCAAAACGAGCAGGGTAAGACGAAATGGCTACTGACACGGCCGCTACCACTCAAGTCTCCGCCGCCGATGAAGGCGTGCGTCGCCGCGACTGGATCCACATTGCGGCGCTTGGCACCGCGGGTGTGGGCGGGGCCTCGCTGCTGTTCCCGCTGGTGAGCCAGATGGCCCCTTCGCAGGACGTGCTCGCCGCAAGCACCACCGAAGTTGATGTCGGCGCGATTCAGCCCGGCCAGTCGATCAAGGCCACCTTCCGCAAGCAGCCGCTGTTCGTTAAGCGTCTTACCGCCGAAGAAATCGCCAAGGCCAAGGCCGATGATGGCGCCGCGATGCGCGATCCGGCCAAGCTGGCGGACCGCACCAAGGCCGGCCACGAAGATGTGCTGGTCACCATGGGTGTCTGCACCCATCTCGGCTGCGTGCCGCTGGGTGCTGCCGAAGGCGAGAACAAGGGCGAATTCGGCGGGTATTTCTGCCCCTGCCACGGTTCGCACTACGACGTCGCCGGCCGCATCCGCAAAGGCCCTGCGCCACTCAATCTCAAGGTGCCGGACTATGAGTTCACGTCCGACACCGTCATCCGGGTCGGGTGATCATTCGTATCTGTTCCGACACACCAATCGCCTGACCTTCCACACGATCAAGCCGAGAGAACGCCATGAGTTTCGCCTGGGCCAAGCAATATGAACCGCAGACCGCTCTGACCAAGTGGCTGGACGAGAAACTGCCGCTGCCGCGGCTCGTCTACAACGCGGTCGGGGCCGGTTATCCGGTGCCGCGCAACCTCAACTACATGTGGAACTTCGGCGTGCTCGCCGGTTTCTTCCTGGTGGTGCAGATCGTCACCGGCGTTGTGCTGGCGATGCATTATGCCGCCAACCAGGCAGTCGCCTTCGGCACGGTCGAGCACATCATGCGTGATGTGAACTACGGCTGGATGCTGCGCTACGCCCACGCCAACGGGGCGAGCTTCTTCTTCATCGTGATCTACCTGCACATCTTCCGCGGGTTCTTCTATTCGTCCTACAAGGCCCCGCGCGAGATGATCTGGCTGCTGGGCGTGGTGATCTTCCTGCTGATGATGGCGACCGCCTTCATGGGCTACGTGCTGCCGTGGGGCCAGATGAGCTTCTGGGGTGCGCAGGTGATTACCGGCCTGTTCTCGGCGATCCCGCTGGTGGGTGAGCCGCTGCAAGTGTGGCTGCTTGGCGGCTTCGCGCCGGACAACGCCGCGCTGAACCGCTTCTTCAGCCTGCACTTCCTGCTGCCCTTCGTGATCGCAGGCGTCGTGATCCTGCACATCTGGGCGCTGCACATTCCCGGCTCGTCGAACCCGACCGGCGTGGAAGTGAAGCAGGAATCGGACACGGTGCCGTTCCACCCCTATTACACCGCCAAGGACGGCTTCGGGCTCGGCGTGGTGCTGATCCTGTTCACCACCATGGTGTTCTTCCTGCCCAACGCTCTGGGCCACCCGGACAACTACATCGAAGCAAACCCGCTTTCGACGCCTGCGCATATCGTTCCCGAATGGTACTTCTGGCCGTTCTACGCGATCCTGCGTGCCTTCACCGGTGACCTCAGCATTCCGTTCACCGGCATCGTGCTGGTCCCGGCCAAGCTGCTCGGCGTGATCGCGATGTTCGGTTCGATCCTGCTGTGGTTCATCCTGCCCTGGCTGGACAAGAGCCCGGTGCGTTCGGGCCATTATCGCCCGCTGTTCCGCAAGTTCTTCTGGTTCGGCCTGATCCCGACCATGATCGCGCTGTTCATCTGCGGCGGCGCTCCGGCGGAAGAGCCCTATGTGGTGATCAGCCAGCTGGCGACGGCGTATTACTTCCTCCACTTCCTGGTGATCCTGCCGATCATCAGCCAGATCGAAGTGCCCAAGCCCCTGCCCTTCTCGATCACCGAAGCGGTGCTCGGCACGGCGGCGGCACCGGAAGCTGCGCGGACTGGTTCGGTGGATGGCGGCGACGCCGGCACCGCCACCGACGGCTCGCTGCAACCGGCCGAGTGATCGGCCGGCCCGGCTCCCAAGCAATCTGAACCGACAACAAGAAAGAGTTCGGACATGACTATTCGTCTCGGAGGCATTCTTGCAGGCCTCGCCATCACCGCGGTGCTGGTGCTGTGGTCGCTCGTGCCCGGTGCCTACAACTACGCTTTCGGCCCGGCGCCGGAAAAGCAGCCGTCCTACGCCTTCTACGAGCACGGCGAAGGCCCGGCCGGTGGCTTTGCCTTCGACGGTGCCTTCGGCAAGTGGGACTATGCCCAGCTTCAGCGCGGCTATCAGGTCTACAAGGAGGTCTGCTCGGCCTGTCACAGCCTGAAGTTCGTCTCGTTCCGCAACCTCAAGCAGCTTGGCTACACCGATGCCGAGGTTGATGCCGAGGCTGCGGCCTGGACCGTTCCGGGGATCGATCCCGCCACGGGCGAGGTGACCACTCGTCCGGGCGAGCCGACTGACACCTTCCCCAGCCCCTATCCCAACGCGATTGCGGCGGCAGCGGCGAACAACAACGCCATTCCGCCCGATCTTTCGCTGATGACGAAGGCGCGTCATGACGGGTCGAACTATGTTTACGACCTGCTGATGGGCTATGGCGAACCCGATCCGGCCAAGGCGGCCAAGGTCGGCTTCGAGACGCCGGACGGTTTGTATTTCAACAAGCACTTTCCGAACGTCAACATCGCCATGCCCCCGCCGCTGAGCGACGGTCAGGTGACCTATGCGGACGGCACCGAAAGCAGTGTTGCGCAGATGTCCAAGGATGTCGCCGCCTTCCTGACCTGGACCGCCGAGCCTTCGCTGGTGGAGCGTCGTCAGACGGGTTGGTTCGTGCTCGGCTTCCTGCTCTTTGCGACCACGCTGGCCTTCCTCAGCTACAAGCAGATCTGGGCCGGTCTGAAGCCGAAGAAGAAGTAAGCTTCACGCATCACCAATTGCGCGGCGCCCCGTCTTCCCTTGCGGATGGCGGGGCGCTCTGCTTTGTGGGGAGCGAAAGGGGCCATTCCGACATGACTGCACCGCATCTCTCGCGCGAGGAATTGAAGGCGCTGGTGCGCACCGTGCCCGATTTCCCGCATCCCGGCATCCAGTTCCGCGACATCACCACGCTGATCGGCCACCATCAGGGCATGGCCGCAAGCGTCCACCACCTTTCCGCTGCCGCCGCGCAGGCGGGCGCGCACAAGATCGCCGGGATGGAGGCGCGCGGCTTTATCTTCGGCGCGGCGGTCGCAGTCCAACTCGGGGTCGGTTTTGTGCCGGTGCGCAAGCCGGGCAAGCTGCCGATCGATACCATCGGCATCGACTACGCGCTCGAATACGGCACCGATCGGCTGGAGATGGACCCCGGCGCGGTTCTGCCCGGTCAGCCTGTGGTGATCGTCGATGATCTGATCGCCACCGGCGGCACGGCGCTCGCTTCGGCTGAGCTGCTGCGCAAGGCCGGGGCGGTGGTGAGCCATGCGCTGTTCGTGATCGATCTGCCCGACCTTGGCGGGGCCGAGCGGTTGCGGCAGGCGGGCATCACGGTCAGTTCGCTGATGGAATTCGAGGGCGATTGATCCGCGCTTTCCCGCAAGCCGAGCGGCCGGCAATGTTTCACGTGAAACCTCTTGCCAGCAGGGGGCTGGCCGGGGTCTGGTGGGGGGCTAGCCGGGCCTGGAGGGGGTCTGGACCGCCACAAGGCGAGGTCAGGCCGCACCTGCCGCCAAAGCCCCCGCGCCCAAACCTCGCGCTGAGCGGAACCGGATGGGGCTGGTTTGGGTTGTGCTGATGTAACATCGTCGTCTATGCCCTTGGGAGCGCGAGATTTGCGCCCCCTTGCACAACACCCGAGAGGAAGGACCACCGAGGCCGCCGATGGCATTTGCCATGACGCTTCTGACGCTGGTGGCGCTGCCGTTTCTTGCCGCCCTTGCGATTGCGCTGTGCCACGGCGCGCCGCGGGCCGTGCATTCGGCGATCGCGGCGGGAGCGAGCGCGGCGGGACTGGCCTTAATCGCCAGCCTTGCCGGTCCGGCCCTGTCCGGCCCCCCGCCAAGCGCGGCATGGCAATGGGTCCCCGCGCTCGGCCTCGATCTTGCGCTGATGGTCGATCCGTTGGGCTGGATGTTTGCCGGGCTGATCCTCGGCATCGGGCTGCTGGTGGTGATCTTCGCCCACAGCTACCTTTACAAGAACGAGGACACCGGACGCTTTTTCGCCAGCCTGATGCTGTTTCAGGGCGCGATGCTGGGCATTGTCATGGCCGGCAATGTGCTGCTGCTGCTGGTATTCTGGGAGCTGACGAGCCTTGCCTCGTTCCTTCTCATCGGTTTCTGGCAGCACAAGCCCGAGGCGCGGCAGGGCGCGCGCATGGCGCTGGCGGTGACCGGCGGCGGCGGGCTGGCGCTGATCGGGGGGATGGTGCTGCTGGGACTGGCGGCGGGAAGCTTCGACCTCGCCACGATACTTGTGCGCGGGGCCGAAGTGAAAGCATCGCCGCTTTACCCTGTGATCCTTGGCCTGATCCTGCTTGGCTGCTTCACCAAATCCGCGCAGTTCCCGTTCCATTTCTGGCTGCCCCACGCGATGGCCGCGCCCACGCCGGTCAGCGCCTATCTGCATTCGGCGACGATGGTGAAGGCGGGCGTGTTCCTGCTCGCCCGGCTGTGGCCGGTGCTGGCGGGGACGGAGGCCTATACGCTGATCGTCACCACTGTCGGCCTTGTCACGATGGTCTTCGGCGCGGGTGTGGCGCTGTTCCGGCACGATCTGAAGAGCATCCTTGCCTATTCCACCATCAGCCAATTGGGCATGCTGGTGATGCTCCTGGGCTTTTCGCTGGAGGCGGCGGCGCTGGCCGCCGTGCTGCACATCCTCAACCACGCCGCCTTCAAGGCCGCGCTGTTCATGAGCGCCGGGATCGTCGAGCATGAAACCGGCACCCGCGATATCCGCCGGCTTGGCGGGCTGGCAAAGGCGATGCCGATCACGGCGCTGATTGCTACCCTCGCCGCTGCTTCGATGGCGGGGCTGCCGCCGCTGGGCGGGTTCATTTCCAAGGAGCTGATGCTCTATCAGACCCCCAAGCTGGCGCTGCTGGGCCAGCCGTGGCTGCTGGCTGCGCTGGCGACGGTGGGGGCGACCTTCTCGGTCGGCTACTCGCTGCGGTTGGCCGTGCACCTGTTCGTCGGTCGCCCCCGTGAGGCAGAGCCGCACGCCCGCGCCCATGATCCAAGCCCCGGCATGTGGGCCGCGCCTGCGCTGTTGACTGCGCTCGCCGTGCTGCTGGGCCTTGTCCCGATGTGGCTCGCCGCGCCGCTGGTGGGGGCGGTGACAGGCGCGGTCACCGGCACCGCGCCGCCGCAAGTGGAGCTGGCGCTGTGGCACGGGGTCAACCTTGCGTTGATCCTCAGCCTTGTGGCGGTCGCGGGCGGGGCGCTGCTGCTGTGGCGGCACGCGCCCTTGCTGGCCGCATGGGAGCGCCGCAGCCTGCCCCACGCCAAGCGGATGTTCGAACGCGCCCTTGGCCGTGCCGATGGGCAGGTGCGCAAATGGCTGGTCACCACTCACACGCCTTCGCTCCAGCGGATGCTCTTCGCCAGCTTCGCCGTCATGGTGCTGCTGGTGATTGAGGGGGCGCTGGCCGGGGGCGGGGTGCTGACCGGCACCCGTCCGGGGCTGCCCGCCAGTGTGCCTGCGATTGTCGCCTGGGCGCTGCTGATCATTGCCACGCTGGCGGTGGTGATCGATGCGCAGAACCGGTTGCGGGTGCTGATCTATGTCAGCGTCATCGGGCTGGTCGTAAGCCTTGCCTTTGCCGTGCTGTCCGCCCCCGATCTGGCGCTGACGCAGATTTCGGTCGAAGTGGTGACGATCCTGCTGATGCTGCTGGCGCTGAACCTGCTGCCCAAGCGTCCGCCGCTCTTGTCGAGCACGGGCCGGAAGACCCGCGATGCGGCGCTGGCGGTGACCGGAGGGGCGCTGTTCGGCGGCCTCGCCTGGGCGATGCTGACGCGCGATCCGGGCCCGAGCATCGCCGCCTATCACCTTGCCAATGCCAAGCCGGGCGGCGGCGGGACCAATGTGGTCAACGTGATCCTCGTCGATTTCCGCGCCTATGATACGCTGGGCGAGATCATTGTGCTGGGGATCGCGGGGCTGGGCATCTTTGCCTTGCTGGCCACGGCCGCGCGCGGATCGGCAGGCGCGCGGCTCAGGGCATGGCGTGCCGACATGGCGCATTCGCCGGAACGCCACCCGATGATGCTGGTCGCGGCCAGCCGGATCGTGTTGCCGCTGACGCTGCTGGTGGGCATCTATCTGTTCCTGCGCGGTCACAACCAGCCGGGCGGCGGGTTCATCGCCGCGCTGGTGGTGGCGGCGGCATTCCTCGTCCAGTATCTTGCCGCCGGGTTCGACTGGTCGGATGCGAGGAAGCCGTTTGGCGAACACAACCTGATCGGCTGGGGCGTGCTGGTGGCGATGGCGACCGGACTTGGCGCGATGGTGCTAGGCGCGCCGTTCCTGACCAGCTGGTTCGATTATTTCAGCCTGCCGCTGATCGGCAAGTTCGAGCTGGCGAGCGCGATGCTGTTCGATACCGGCGTGTTCCTGACCGTGCTGGGCGCGGTGATGCTGGCGCTGGCGCAGCTGAGCCACATCGCCCAGGCCGCCGCCCGCGCCGAGGCTGAGGGTAAGGGAGACGAGCGATGAGCTACGAATTCCTTGTCGCCACGGCGATCGGCGTGCTGGTGGCGGGCGGCATCTTCCTTGCCCTGCGTGCGCGCACCTTTCAGGTGGTGCTGGGGCTGACGCTGATTTCCTATGCGGTGAACCTGTTCCTGTTCGCCAGCGGCAGGCTGGTGCTGGATCGTCCGCCGATCTGGGACAAGACGGTCAGCGAATATACCGACCCGCTCCCGCAGGCGCTGGTGCTGACGGCGATCGTCATCACCTTTGGCATGACCGCCTTCGTGGTGATCCTTGCGCTGCGCAGCTTCCTTGAAAGCGGCAGCGATCATGTCGATGGGGACACGGTGCCCTGCGATGCGCAGGACGGGCTGGCGGGCGGCGGTGAGGCTGGTGTGGCCGCGGATGGGGAGGACACGCGGCTGTGACCTTCGCCGATCACCTCCCGATCCTGCCCGTGGCGATCCCCGCGCTGGCCGCGCCGCTGGCGCTGCTGGCGATGCGGCGGCGGCGCGCCCTTGCGATGGGCATCGCCTTTGCCGCGACCCTGTTGCAGCTTGCCACCGCGCTGGCGCTGATGGCGCGGGCGAGCGGGGGGGCGATCTTCGCCTATGCTCTGGGCAATTGGCCCGCGCCTTACGGGATCGTGCTGGTGGCGGACCGGCTTGCGGCGATGATGCTGGTGCTGACGGCGTGCCTCGCGCTGATCGCGCTGCTGCATGCCGTGGTGACGCGCGCCGATCGCAAGGGCTGGCATTTCCACCCGCTGTTCCAGTTCCAGCTGATGGGGTTGAACGGCGCGTTCCTGACCGGCGACCTGTTCAACCTCTTCGTATTCTTCGAGGTGCTGCTGATCGCCTCCTACGGCTTGATGCTGCACGGACAGGGGGCGGCGCGACTGAAGGCCGGGGTGCAATATGTGATCGTGAACCTCGTCGGCTCGGCGGTGTTCCTGATCGCGCTGGGGATGCTCTATGCGATCACCGGCACGCTCAACATGGCCGACATGGGCCTGCGGGTTGCCGAGGTCGCGCCCGCCGATCAGGGTCTGCTGCGGATCGCGGCGCTGCTGCTGGTGAGCGTGTTCGCGCTGAAGGCGGCGGTGGTGCCGCTGCACCTGTGGTTGCCGCGCACCTATGCGGTCGCCACCCCGGCGGTTGCGGCGCTGTTCGCGATCATGACCAAGGTCGGCGTTTACGCCATCATCCGCGTGGTGCCGCAGGTGTTCGGCACGGGTGCGGGCGCGGCGGCGGGGGCTGGTTACGAGTGGCTGTGGATCGCTGCGATGGCCAGCGCGGTGATTGGCTTTGCCGGGGTGTTCACCGCGCGCACGATGGCCGAGCAGGCGGCTTACGGCGTGATCGGGTCGACCGGGACGCTGCTGATCGCGGTTGCCGCCTTCACCCGCCCGAGCCTTGGCGCGGGGCTCTATTATCTCGTTCATTCGACGCTGGCAGCAGCGGCGCTGTTCCTGATCGCCGATGTCGCGGCGCGGCGACGCGGCAGCTTTGGCGATGCTGCGCAGGCCGGCCCTGAGTTTGCAGGGCGCAGCGGGGTCGCTCTGTTGTTCATGCTGGCGGCGATTGCCGCTGTCGGCCTGCCACCGCTGTCGGGCTTCATTGGCAAGTTGCTGATCCTCACCGCCGCCGGAGGGCACTCGGGCTGGGGCTGGGTGTGGAGCGTGATCCTGGGCACGACCTTCATCGGCGTGGTGGGCTTTGCCCGCGTGGGCAGCGCGGTGTTCTGGAAGGTGCGGGAGGACTGCGCGACACCTGCCCGGACGGTGTCGCGCCTCGATCATTTGCCCGCCGCCTGCGCGCTGGCACTGCTGGCGGCGCTATCGGCCGGCGCGGGATGGGCGAGCGCCTATGCCGACGAGACGGCCTGGCAGGTGCTTGAACCGCTGGTAAACCGCGCTGCGGTGCTGGGACAGGAGCCAGCACCATGAACCGCCTGTTGCCGCATCCCGGCCTCACTGTCCTTCTGGTGCTGATGTGGATGGTGATGGTCAACAGCCTCAGCTTCGGGGCGCTGTTCCTTGGCCTTGTGTTCGGCCTTGTCGTCCCGATCTTCACTGCGCCGTGGTGGCCGGGCCGCCCGCGGGTGCGGTTTGTGCCCGCAGTCGCCTATATCGGCCTTGTCCTGTGGGACATCGTGGTAGCCAATTTTCAGGTCGCCGCGATCATCCTGTTCAAGCGCAACCGCGACCTTTCCCCCGCATGGCTGACGATCCCGCTGGACGTGACCACGCCTGAGGCGATCACGGTGTTTGCCGGCACGATCAGCCTGACGCCGGGCACCGTTTCGGCGGACGTATCGGCCTGCGGCACATACCTGCTGGTCCATGCGCTCCACGCCCCCGATCCCGCTGCCGAAATCACCAAGGTCAAGGCCCGGTATGAGGCGCGGCTCAAGGAGATCTTCCATGCTTGAGGGGGCGCTCGCCTTCGGCTTCGCGGCATTGGGGCTGGCGCTCGCCATGAACCTGTGGCGCCTGATCAAGGGGCCGGGGGTGGCCGACCGTATCCTTGCGCTGGATACGATGGTGATCAATGTCATCGGGTTGATTGTGCTGGCCGGGATCGCCGGGGGGAGCGGCACCTCGTTCGAGGCGGCGCTGCTGCTGGCGATGGTCGGCTTTGTCGGCACGGTCGCCTATGCCAAGTTCTGCCTGCGCGGGGACATTATCGAATGACCGCCGTGTCCCTTCCGGAAATCATCGCGAGCGCGCTGATCGTGCTGGGCGGCGGCTTTGCGCTGATCGGCAGCTGGGGGCTGGTGCGCCTGCCATCGCTGATGGAGCGGTTGCATGGGCCCACCAAAGCGAGCACGCTGGGGCTGGGGGCGATGCTCTGCGCCTCGGTGCTGTGGTTTCAACTGGGCAAGGGGCAGTGGACGACGCATGAATTGCTGGTGTCGGTGTTCCTGTTCGTCACTGCCCCGATCAGCGCGAACATGATCGCCAAGGTCCACCTGCTGCGCCTGCGGCTTGGCGAGACGAGCGAGCCTGCTGGCCCCGCCGGCACGCCCGATGCTCCGCCGGGCCGCGCCGAATGGGCGACTTACGAAGCCCCGCACGAAGGCACGCCCGGCGATTTCGTCGGCGATTGATGCAAGGCCGGGGCGGCTTACGCAGCCTCCACCAGCCACGTTCCCTCACCGCTTTCGCTGACAGCAAATCCGCGCCCCGTGAAGCGCGTAATCAGCGCCGCAGCGGTGCGGGTATGCTCGGACAGCTTGACCGTGGTGAAGGCCCCGCCGCCGGCAAGCGCGAAGGGCAGCAGCAGTTGATCTTGCAGGAACGGCCCCGCAAACGCCCCTGCCGCAAGGTATCCGGCCATCCGCTTGGCCGCTGTCTTGGCGAGGCGTTCGGCAGGCACACCGATCTGGCCGAAGGCTGACATCACCTCGGTCACATGCTCGCATTCGGCGGTGATCAGCAGCGCGTTGCCGGGGCCGCGATCCGCGGGAAGCTGGACGGGGGCGAAGGCTTCGTCGGGCCAGTCGGCCAGCACCTTGCGGGCGGCCTTGAGTTCCCGGTCGGCAATGTCGAAGGGGATGCCCGCCACCAGCGCCTCGACCTTGCCCGCCCTGAACGCCCCGCGCACGGTGCAATCGATGGGCGTGAGCGGCGCGGGCGCGATGTCGAGCACGAACCGCCCGCCGCCGCGCGGGAAGAAGCCGTGGCGATCAAGGCTCACCGACAGGCGCGGGCCCATGCGCTCCAGCACCGGCAAGAGCGTTGCGCTGAGAAATTCAAAAGGCGGGGCCGAGGCCGCATGCGTCCCGCCCTCGATCACAAGGCGCGACGGGCCGCTCGCCAGCATCAGCGGGACGAGCACGGTCTGCACCACCAGCGCGGTGCTCCCTGCGGTGCCGATGGCGAAGTGGTATTCCCCCGGCACGACCGTGCCGGGCCGGAAAGTCAGCTCGCCCGAGCCGACCGCCAGCCCCGAACACTCCGCCGAACCAATCGCCGCCGCCGCTTCGAGCGCGGTAACGTGCTGGCGCATCAGCCCGGGCTTGGCCCGCCCGCCGCGGATGTTGGCGATGGTGAAAGGCTCCCCGGTCAGCAGCGCAAGCGCCGCTGCATAGCGCAGCACCTGCCCCCCGCCTTCGCCTTCGGAACCGTCGATGGTGATCATGTGTCAGTCTTTCGAAATTCGGTGGTATCGGGCTCGGGCACGAAGATCAGCGCGGTCCAGCAATCGTTCTGCATGGTGCCGACCGCGGTCTTGCAAATCCGGCACAGCATATTGGAACCATCGCACCCATCCAGTCCGCAGCAGCCCGACAAGCGAGCAGGATCGCGGGTCGGCTGGGTCGTCGCCTCGAAGTCTAGGGGGTTGCCCCAGAACTGCGGGGCGAATTCAAGCGGCGCCGGGTTTGCAGGATCATGTGACCACTGCAAGGATGTGTATGATTTGAACGCCGTCCCTGCCTCGCAAATCGGTTCCCCATCGCGCATCGGCGGCGGCGTGACGGCAGGATCTTTGGTGGAGCGCACCGTGATCTCGCCCATCAAGGCTGTGCTGCATTTGCGGCAATGAAATACGCCCTTCATGGCCCATCCCCCAATAGCGACGTGAAGGGCGCTAACCCTTCACGCACACCACCTGCTTCAGCGTGTGGACGATCTCCACCAGATCGGCCTGCGCGGCCATCACGGCTTCGATCGGCTTGTAGGCCTTGGGCGTTTCATCGATCACGCCCGCGTCCTTGCGGCATTCAACCCCCGCCGTGTCGGCGAGGTGTTCATCGAGCGTGACCAGCTTCTTGGCCTCGGTGCGGCTCATCACGCGGCCTGCGCCGTGCGAGCAGCTGTCGAAGCTTTCCGGGTTGCCCAGCCCGCGCACGATGAAGCTCTTGGCGCCCATCGAGCCCGGGATGATCCCCATCGTCCCCTTCGCCGCGCGCACCGCACCCTTGCGGGTGACGAGCACGTTCTCGCCGAAGTGGTGTTCACGGCGAACATAGTTGTGGTGGCAGTTCACCGCCTCGCATTCGGCATCGAATGGCTTGGCGATCTGCCCCCGCAGCGCGTCGATCACGTGCGCCATCATCACCTGCCGGTTGAGCTTGGCGAAGTCCTGCGCCCATTCGACCGCCTCGACATAGTCGTCGAAATGGTCGGTCCCTTCCGGGAAGTAGGCAAGGTCCTGATCGGGCAGGTTGATGTGCCACTTGCGCATGTCCTGTTTGGCCAGTTCGATGAAGAACGTGCCGATCGCGTTCCCTACGCCCCGCGATCCCGAATGGAGCATCACCCACACGCGCTGTTCCTCATCAAGGCACAGTTCGATGAAGTGGTTCCCCGTCCCCAGCGTGCCGAGGTGCATGAGGTTGTTGGTGTTGCGCAGCCGCGGGTGCTTGGCGACGATGTTGCCGAAGCGCGTCGCAAGGCTTGCCCACGCATCGACCACCGCGCGCGGCGGTTCGCCCCACGCGCCCTTGTCGCGCCCGCCGCGCCCCGACGTGCGCCCGTGCGGCACCGCCGCCTCGATTGCCGAGCGGATGCCAGCAAGGTTGTCCGGCAGGTCGCTGGCGACGAGCGAGGTGCGCGCCGCCATCATCCCGCAGCCGATATCGACGCCCACCGCCGCCGGGATGACCGCACCCTTGGTGGGGATCACCGAACCGACCGTCGCTCCGATCCCGACATGGACATCGGGCATGGCGGCGACATGCCTGAAGATGAACGGCATCCGCGCCGCTCGGGCAAGCTGATCGCGCGCCTTGTCATCGACCGGCACGCCGCGCGTCCACGACTTGATCGGCGCGGCCCCTTCGGACTGATGGAACTCGTAAGTCGTGTCGGTCATCGCAAAATCCTCTAGCAGGCTTTGGGCGGCCGGCCCATTCCGGCCGCCCCTGTCCGCTCGCATGCCGGGTGTTCGACATCCCGGCGTGATGGACACAGCATGGGATGTGCCAAACCTGCGCAGTGCGCGGATGCAATGTTGCATCTCACGGAAAAACAGCAGTTATTTTTCGGAGGCCGCTCGTGCTGCATCGGGCGGCGATACTCTCAATCTTATATATTTGTATCGCACCGGATAAATCGATATCGCATAATCCATGCGCCCCACCACCCTCATCGGCTTTCTTGGCTCCACGCTCGATGCGGGGCCGTTCACCCCTGCGCGCTGGAACAAGTGGCGGCCTTCGGTCAGCATCTGCATGGCTGAAGACCTGCGCATCGACCGCTTTGTGCTGATCCACGGCAGCCAGCATTCTCGCCTCGCAGCGGTAGTGGCCGAGGATATCGCCAGCGTCTCGCCCGAGACCGAGCTAACGCCGCAGGTCATGGACTTCGCCGATCCGTGGGATTTCGAGGAAGTTTACGGCAAGCTGCTCGATTTCGCGCGCGGCTTCCCCTTCGATCCCGAGGCGCAGGATTATCTCGTCCATATCACCACCGGCACCCATGTCGCGCAGATCTGCCTGTTCCTGCTGACCGAGGCGCATTACCTGCCCGGCCGCCTGCTCCAGACCCAGCCGCCGCGCGGGGCGCCTTCTGCGGTGGGCACGTGGGACGCGATCGACCTTGATCTGTCGCGCTATGACAGCATCGCGACCCGCTTCGCCGAGGCGAGCGCCGAAAGCGCAAGCTTCCTCAAGAGCGGGATCGAGACCCGCAATCCCGTCTTCAACCGCATGATCGATGAGATCGAGCAGGTCGCGGGCCGCAGCCGTGCGCCGTTGCTGCTGATGGGGCCGACGGGGGCGGGCAAGAGCCAGCTGGCGCGCAAGGTCTATGAACTGAAGAAACTGCGCCATCAGGTCACAGGGCCGTTCGTCGAGGTCAATTGCGCGACGCTCAAGGGCGACAGCGCGATGTCGGCGCTGTTCGGGCACAGGAAGGGCGCTTTCACCGGCGCCCTCGCGGATCGCCCCGGTTTGCTGAAGGCCGCGCACAAGGGCGTGCTGTTCCTCGACGAGATTGGCGAGCTGGGGCTGGACGAACAGGCGATGATCCTCCGCGCCATCGAGGACGGGCGGTTCCTGCCCGTAGGTGCGGATGCCGAGGCGAGCAGCACCTTCCAGCTGATCGCGGGCACCAACCGCGATCTGGTGGCGGAAGTGGCCGCCGGGCGGTTCCGCGACGATCTGTTTGCGCGATTGAACCTGTGGACTTTCACGCTGCCCGGCCTTGCGGACAGGCGCGAGGATATCGAGCCCAATCTCGATTTCGAGCTGGACCGCTTTGCGCAGGTCGAAGGCACCCGCGTCACCTTCAACAAGGAAGCCCGTGCACGTTACCTCGCCTTTGCCACCGGCCCGCAGGCGCGCTGGGCGGGCAATTTCCGTGATCTGGCTGCCAGCGTCACCCGCATGGCGACGCTCAGCCCCGGCGGGCGCATCGATGCGGACGGCGTGGCGCAGGAGGTCGTGCGGCTTTCCCGCCTGTGGTCGGGCGAACAGCGCAGCGGCGGCCAGTCGGCCCTTGCCGCGTTGCTGGGGGAGGAACGGCTGGCCGATATCGACACCTTCGACCGGGTGCAGCTCGATTATGTCGTGTCCGTGTGCCGCCGCAGCGTCAGCCTGTCGGAGGCCGGGCGCACGCTGTTTGCCGCCTCGCGCCGCCAACGCGCTTCGACCAATGATGCCGACCGGCTGCGCAAATATCTGGCGAAGTTCGGGCTGGATTGGGCGACGGTCACGGCGGCCACTGACGGTTGAGCCGCATCGACGAGCGGCCTTTCCATCGACAAGCGACCGGGCAAAGCCGATCAACCCACGTTGTGCGATCGGGCGGCGGCTGGTAGCAAGTTGATGAATACACGACCGGCAAGGTCGACACAGGTGTCGGGAATGCGGCAGGCCGGGGGGCCTGCAAAAACCGGCAGGACAGGGGCGCGCATCGTGAGTTTTCCTTATCTTCGGCTGCCCCCTGATCGCACCCGCGCAAGCAGGTGCGCCGGGCCGCGCGGAGCGGCTGCGCTGCTGGGCGCGGCCATGCTTGCTTTGCCCGGCTGCGTCTCGCTCGCGCCCGAACCACCGACGATGGCCAGCGTTCAGCCCGTGCCCGATCAATGGGTGCTGGCAGAGCCCGGCCCCGCTGCCGTTCCGCTGGATCGTTACTGGACGATGCTTGGCGATCCGCTGATCGATGAATTCGTGACGCAGGCGCGGGCTGAAAACCTCGATCTGGCGCAGGCCGTTGCCCGGCTGCGCGCGGCGCGGGCCAGCCTCAGGCAGGCGCGTGCCGACCGTGTGCCGACGGTCAACGCCAGCGGCGGAGCGCGCCGCGATGTGGGCGATCTGGCGAGCGATGATGTGTTCTTCTCGCTCGGCGCGGATGCTGCGTGGGAAGCGGACCTGTTCGGCCGGATCGACAATTCGATCGATGCGGCCCGCAGCGATGTGGCAGCGGCGGGCTATTCGCTGGGTGATGTGGAGCGGGTGATCGTCGCGCAGGTGGCGGGGCAGGTAATCAGCGCCCGCGCCCTCGCCGAGCAGCTGGCGATCGCGCGCGAAACGCTCGCAATTCAGGACGACACGCTCCAGATCACGCGCTGGCGCAATCAGGCGGGGTTGGCCAACAGCCTTGATGTGGAGCAGGCGCGCACTCAGCGGGCGCAGACCGCCGCGTCGATCCCGCAGATCGAAAGCAACCTTGTCGCGGTGGCCAATGCCATTTCGACGCTGATCGGTGAGCCGCCGGGCCGGGTCTATCGCGCGCTGACAGACGCCCCGCGCGCCGTGCCCGCGCCGCCGGTCGATATCGCGCTGGAAGTGCCCGCCGATACCCTGCGCCGCCGCCCCGATGTAAGCGCGGCCGAAGCGCAGTTGGCGGCCAGTCTCGCCCGCGTCGGCGTGGCGCGAACTCAGCTTTACCCGCTGGCGCGGCTTTCGGGCACGGTCGGTACGAGCGGCGTGGCCGTGGGCGACCTGTTCGATATCGTCACCGGCAATGTCCTTGCCAGCCTGTCGCAGCTGATCTTCGATGGTGGACGGGTGCGCGGGCGGATCGAAGGCGCCGAGGCCGCCGCCGAAGGATCGCTCGCCGCCTGGCGGCAGAGCATTCTCACCGCCTTGCAGGAGGTTGAAAGCGCCGGCGTCGATCTGGACACCAGCGATGCGCGGGTCGCCGCGCTCGCCGAGGCGAGCGAGGGCGCGCAGAACGCCGCAATCCTTGCGCGCAGCCAGTATCAGGCGGGGCTGATCGATTTCCAGCGGTTGCTGGTTGCCGAAAGCCAGCTGCTCGCCACCCGCAACGCGCTGGTCGCCGCGCAAGGGGCGCGGGCGTCCGCCTTCATCAACCTCTCGCGCGCGCTGGGCGGCGGGTGGCAGGATCAGACTTCGGCGAGGGAGCCTTGAGCGTGAACGATACAACAGGCCCCGCCGAAGCGCCCGGCGTCGACGAATTTCTCGGCACCAAGCCGACCCCGCGCTGGCGGCGGTGGGTGATGTTCGGCCTGATCGGTGTGGTGTTTGCGCTGGTGATTTTCGGCGTCGTGCAATGCACCCGCGAAGCGCCGCCGCCCGATTACATCACTGAAGCGGTGGTCACCGAAAACCTGTCGCTGTCGGTCACGGCAACCGGCAACCTGCGGCCCACCAATCAGGTCGAAGTCGGCGCGGAAGTGACCGGCCCGATCGATTCCGTGCTGGTCGATGTCAACGACCGCGTGACCAGGGGTCAGGTGATCGCGGTGATCAACACCGAGATCATCGACCAGCAGATCGCGCAGGCCCGCGCCAATCTCAATGCCGCCCGCGCCAGTCTGGCGCAGGCGCAGGCACAGCTTGATATCGACATGGTGCAGCTTGCCCGGCTGCAAGAGGTGCGGCGGCTTTCGGGCGGGCGGGTGCCTTCGCAGATCGAAGTCGAACAGGCCGAGGCCGCGGTGGAGCGTGACAAGGCAGCGGTCGCTTCGGCGCGGGCCAATATCGAAGCCGCCTCGGCGCAGCTTCGCGGCAACCTGACCACCCGCAGCCGTGCGGTGATCCGTGCGCCGGTCAACGGCGTGGTGCTCGCCCGCCGGGTCGAACCGGGGCAGACCGTGGTCGCCAGCTTTAACACCGTCACGCTGTTCGTGATCGCCGAGGACCTTTCGGAAATGCAGCTGCGCGTTTCCATTGACGAAGCGGATGTGGGGCAGGTCAAGGGCGGGCAGGCGGCGACCTTCACCGTCGATGCCTATCCCGGCCGCCGCTTCCCGGCGACGCTCCAGCGGGTCGATCTGGCCTCGTCCAGCACCACGCAGACTGCGGCAGCGACCGGTGCGGCAGCGGTGGTCAGCTATGAAGCGCGGCTGGATGTGAAAAACCCCGAAGGCCTGCTGCGCCCCGGCATGACCGCCACCGCGACCATCGCCACGCAGGACACCGGCAAGGCGCTGCTGGTGCCCAATGCCGCGCTGCGCTTCCGCCCTGACAAGAAGGAAGAGGAAGCCGGCGGGGTGTTCCAGCCGCAGATCGGCCTCGAACGCGATCAGCAGCAAGCTACCATCGGCGAAGGCAGCCGCCAGCAGGTGCAGGTGGTCCAGGCCGATGGCAAGCTGAAGGCCATCGAAGTCATCACCGGCCGCAGCGACGGGCGGCGCACCGTGGTGCGATCCGACCAGCTCAAGCCGGGCATGAAGGTTGTTACCGGCATCAAGGCGGCATCGAAGTGACCGAAGCGCCGCTCATCCAGCTTGAAGGGATCACCAAGACCTTCGGCAGCGGGGCGGCCGCTTTTCAGGCCCTCAAGGGCGTGGACCTTACCATTTCGCGCGGGGAATTCGTCGCGGTGATGGGGCCTTCGGGGTCGGGCAAATCGACGACGATGAACATCCTGGGCTGTCTCGATGTGCCCACCGGGGGCAAGTTCCGGTTCAAGGGCGTGGAGGTGCAAAAGCTCAACCGCGATCAGCGCAGCCTCCTGCGGCGGCGCTATCTCGGCTTCGTGTTTCAAGGCTTCAACCTGCTCGCCCGCACCAGCGCGCTTGAAAATGTCGAACTGCCGCTGCTTTATCGCGGCGAAAGCAAGGCCGTGCGCCGCGCCGCTGCGATGCGCGCGCTCGATCAGGTCGGGCTGGTGCCCTGGGCCGATCACACCCCGGCCGAACTTTCGGGCGGCCAGCAGCAGCGCGTCGCCATCGCCCGCGCGCTGGTGACCGAGCCGGACGTGCTGCTTGCCGACGAGCCGACCGGCAACCTCGACAGCGAACGCTCGGTCGAGATCATGCAATTGCTCCAGCGGCTGAACGGGGAAGGCATCACCATCCTGATGGTCACCCACGAGGAAGACATGGCGGCCTTTGCCGGCACCATCGTGCGCTTCCGCGACGGGCTGGTCGAACGCATCGATCGCGGCGCCGTGCACCACCCGGCCGAGGGGGCGGCAGGCTGATGCTGGGCACAAGCATCCTGCTCGCCCTGCGCGAAATCCGGCGGCACATCCTGCGCTCGATCCTGACGACGCTGGGCATCATCATCGGGGTTGCGGCGGTGGTGACGATGGTGACGCTGGGCAATGGGGTCACGGCTTCGGTGCAGGAGAATATTTCCTCGCTGGGGGCGAGCAACTTCATTGTCTTCCCGGTGCGCACCACGCGCGGCACGATCCGTCCCTTTGACGATGCCGATGTGCGCGCCGTGGGCCAGCAGATCGCCGGGGTGGAGATCGCGGCGGGCAATGTGTCGGCCTCGGCCACCGCCTTCTACAACGGACAGGACTGGGACACGCGCGCGCAAGGGGCGACCAACGACCTTCTTGAAGCGCAATCGGTGACCATCGCGGAAGGCCGCCCCTTCACCCGTGACGAGGAGGAATCGGGCAAGAACGTGTGCCTGCTCGGCCTCAAGGTGCGCGAAGCGATCTTCCCGCCCGGCGCCAGCCCGGTCGGTGCACGGATGCGGCTGGGCGATGTGTCGTGCGACGTGATCGGCGTGGTCGGAGAGCGCGCCCGCGGCGGCAACGGCGCGGACGATAATGACGCGGTCTACCTGCCGCTCAAGAACGTCCAGCGGCGCTTCCGGGGGAACGAGAATCTCGATTACTTCGTGGTGAAGTACGACCCGGCCTATTCGGCGGCTACCGTGCAGCAATCGCTGGTCGATCTGCTGCGCGAACGGCGCTTGCTCCAGGGAGCAGAGCCCAACGATTTCAATGTGATTGACACCGCCCAAATCAATGATGCGCTGGGCGCGGCGACCGGCGCGCTGACTGCGATGGTGGCGATCATCGCTTCGATCAGCCTGCTGGTGGGGGGCATCGGGATCATGAACATCATGCTCGTGTCGGTCACTGAGCGCACCCGCGAGATCGGTATCCGTCTCGCCATCGGCGCGCTGGCGCGGGAGGTGCGGCTGCAATTCCTGACCGAGGCGGTGGTGCTGTGTGCGCTCGGCGGGCTGGCGGGCATCGCGCTCGGGTTCCTCGCCTCGATCGGTCTCGCCGCGCTGATCGAAGTGCCTTACATCTTCGATCCGGTGATCAACATCGTCAGCTTCCTGTTTTCGGCCTTCATGGGGATCGTGTTCGGCTATTACCCGGCAAGCCGCGCCTCGCGCCTCGACCCGATCGACGCGCTGCGCCACGAGTGACGGCAGGACCCGCAGGCGGCAGACCGGTTCATGGGCGCCGTGCCCGCACGCTTGCCTCCAGCCCCTGCGTGCCATTCGCCAAGGTCAGCTCCAGCCCCATCGCCTCGCAAAGATCGCGGGCGATCGGCAGGCCAAGGCCTGATCCGGCTGTGTCGTGATCGAAGCGGGTGCCCACATCAAAGGCCTGCATGATCATGGCCTCGGGGATGCCCGGCCCGTCATCGATGATGGTCACGGCATGGTCTGAGGCCCGGTCGCAGGCGAACCTGACCGTGATATCGCGCCGTGCCCACTTCCCCGCATTGTCGAGCAGGATCGAGAGCACTTCGGCAAAATCGACCGGATCGACCGGCAGCACCGTGCCCTTGCAGCCCGAAGCGTCGAGCGTGAAGCGCTTTTCGGGGTGCAGCCGTTCCATCGCCCGCAGGATCGGGAACGCCACATCGGGCAGCACAACGCCGCGCCCGGCGGGCTTGCGGCCGGCGCCTGATCGCGCGCGGGCGAGCTGGTAATTGATCTGCTGCTCCATCGCGCCGGCCTGTTCCAGCAGCACCTTGCCCGCGTCCCGGCAGTGGTCCTGCGCGGCCAGCCGCTCGGCTTCGTCAGTGATGATCGCGAGCGGGGTGCGCAGGCAATGGGCAAGGTTCCCGGCCTGCACGCGGGCGCGGGCCACCATGGCCTCGTTCTGGCGGATATAGGCGTTGAGATCGGCGGCAAGCGGCGCGATTTCGGCAGGGTATTCGCCCTCCAGTTCCTCCGTCTCGCCATGCCGCAGCCGTGCGAAGGCCTGCGACAGCCGGTCAAGCGGCCTCAGGCCGAAGGAGATGATCGCCACCCCCGTTGCCAGCAGCAGCGCCGCCAGCCCGGCCAGCCAGGCGATCAGATCGCGCGTGAAGCTGTCGATCAGCCGGTCGAGTTCCCGCTGGTCTGTGGCGATCACGAAATGGATATCCTCGCCAGCGGGCCCCTTGCGGGTGTAGCCATAGGTGATCGCCGGGCCGGTCGGACCGTTTTCGAGCCGGTGGAGGATTTCCGGCGAATGGGCGATGTCCTCCTCAAGCCTGCCGCGCGTCATCGAGGCCGAACGCAGCGGTGCGCGCCCGTCAGCGGTCACTTGCCAGTAGAAGCCCGACAGCGGCTCGGCATAGCGCGGATCGGAGAGGGGACGGGTGAGCACGATGGTGCCATCCGGGGCAATTTCAGTGAGGCCGCCCAATTCGCGGACATGGACTTCAAGCTCTTCGTGATAGGATTGCTCGACATGGCGGCTGAAGATGCCGACAGCCGAAAACCAGATGGCTGCGATGCCAAGCATCACCCACAGGCTTACCGCCATCAGAAAGCGCAGCCTGAGGCTGCCGGCAGCGGGGATGCGGATCATCATTTGTCGAACCTGTAGCCAAGCCCGCGCAGGGTGGTGATGCGTGTCCGCCCGATCTTGCGGCGCAGGCGGCCGATCAGGACTTCGACCGTGTTTGGCTCGCGTTCGTCCTCCAGCGCGTAGAGATCATCGAGAATGTCGGTCTGCGACAGGACCTGTCCGGCGCGGCGCAGGAACAGGTGGAGCAGGCGGAATTCCTGCTTGCTCAGCATCAGCGGCGCGCCTGCCAGCGTGGCGGTGCGAGCGAGGGGGTCGAGCGCCAGATCGCCCGCCGCGATGGTTGCCGCACGGGTGCCGTGCTGGCGGCGGAACAGCGCGTTGAGCCGGGCGAGCAGTTCCTCGAAGCGCACCGGCTTGACCACAAAATCATCCGCGCCCGCATTCAGCCCCTCGACCTTGTCCTGCCAGCTCCCGCGGGCGGTGAGGATCAGGATCGGGGTTTCGAGCCGCTGGCTGCGCCAGTGGCGCAGCAGATCGAGCCCGCTGCCATCGGGCAGGCCGAGATCGAGGATCACGGCAGCCATGCGGCCGACATCCGGCCAGTCTTCGGCCTCGGCGCGGCTGGCGGCCAGCTCGACCGCAAAATCGGCCGCACGCAGCCGTTCGGTCAGGCGGCGGCCGAGTTCCGGATCATCTTCAACGACAAGAAGGCGCATGGCGTGCCGGCTCCTTTTCTGCCGCTGGTCTTGAGCCGCCAAACTGACAATAACCTGCCAGACTGGCAAGTTCCTGTCAGCTTGGCAGGGCAAAGGGGCGGCCATGACACCGCACCTCATCGCCCGCCTTGCCCCGTTGGCCATGCTTGCTGCCATGCCCGCCTGTTCCTCCCCCCCTTCGGAGCAGACCGGCGATCAGGCCGCTGGCGCTGATGCAACCGCAGGGCTGGCGATCGAGTCCGTCGCTGCAAGGGAGGTCGATAACGTCCCCCTCGGCACTGTTCCCGGCACTGTCAGCCTCCCCCCCGAGGCCCGGGTCGCGGTCACTGCGCCTTTTGCGGGCGCGGTGGTGCGGGTCTATGTGATTGAAGGTCAGGCGGTCGCCCGCGGCGAGGCGCTGGGGCTGGTGAGAGCAACCGAGCCGGTGGCGATCAGCGGCGATTTGGCGCGCGCCCGCTCTGCCGCCACGCTCGCCGAGGCGCGCGCCAAGCGGTTGGCACAGCTCGCCGATGAAGGCGTGATCGCTCAGGCCCGCGCCGATGAGGCGAAGGCCGAGCTTGAACAGGCCCGCGCCAGTGTCGCGCAGTTCGCAAGGCTGGCGTCGCTGAGCGGGGTCGGCGCCGATGGCACCATGACCTTGCGTGCGCCGATTGCCGGGCGGGTCGCCGCGGTCGCGGTCGAGACGGGCGGCGGGGTCGATACGGTCACAGCGCCCTTCGTGGTTGAGGCGGCCGGCGCCTATCAGGTCGAGGTGCAATTGCCCGAACGGCTCGCACAGGCCGTGCGGCCCGGGATGGCGGTCGAGATCGCGCCGGGTGGGGAGGGGGCAAAGCCGGTCGGCGGGAAAATCATCGCGGTCGCGCCCTCGCTGGATCCGGCGACCCGTTCGGTCATGGCCCGCGCCAGCATCGGCGCAGCGCCCGGCGTGATTGCGGGACGCAATGTCACCGTCACCATCCTCGGACAAGGACGCGGCATTGCCGTGCCCGACCGCGCTGTAACGCGCATCGGCGAGGAGGATCATGTCTTCGTCCGGAAGGGCAAGGCGTGGGAGAAACGCGCGGTGAGCGTGGCGGCGCGCAGCGGCGGGCTCGCCGTGATCGCTCAAGGTCTGGAAGCGGGCGAGGTGGTTGCCGGCAGCAGCATTGCCGAACTCAAAGCGATGAACGCGGAATAGGCGCAGGTCATGCTCAGCAAACTGGTCGAACGCGCGCTCAACTGGCGCCTTGCTGTCATCGGACTTGCCGCGTTGCTGGCGGGGCTGGGCGCATGGTCGTTCCTCAATCTGCCGATCGATGCCTTTCCCGACATCAGCACCACGCAGGTCAAGATCATCCTCAAGGCCCCCGGCATGACCCCGGAAGAGGTTGAAAGCCGGGTTGTCACCCCGATCGAGATGGAGATGCTCGGCATCCCCGATCAGACCGTGCTGCGCTCGGTCGCCAAATACGCGATTGCCGATATCACCATCGACTTTGCCGAAGGGACCGACATCTACTGGGCGCGCCAGCAGGTGGGCGAGCGGCTCAATGCGGTCATGGCCGATCTGCCGCCGGGGGTGGAAGGCGGCCTTGCGCCGATCTCCACGCCGCTGTCCGAAATGTTCATGTTCACGCTCGAAGGGCCGCAGTCGCTGGCCGAAAAGCGCCGGGTGCTGGACTGGACGATCCGCCCGGCGCTGCGCACGGTGCCGGGGGTGGCGGATGTCAATTCGCTCGGCGGCTATGCCGAGACCTTCGAGGTTGCGCCCGACAGTGCGGCGCTGGCGGCGGCGGGGCTTTCCACCGCCGATCTGGCTGCCGCCATCGAAGCCAGCAACCGCAACGATGGGGCAGGCCGCCTGCGGTCGGGCGAAGAGGCGCTGATCGTCCGCGCGACGGGCGCGATCCGCAACCTTGATGATCTGGCCGCGGTGGTGGTGCGCAGCGCCAATGGCACCGTTGTGCGCGTGGGCGATGTCGCCGAGGTGCGCACCGGCAGCCTGACCCGCTACGGCGCGGTCAGCAAGAACGGCAACGGCGAGGCGGTGCAGGGCCTCGTGATCGGTTTGCGCGGTGCGGACGCGGCCAAGGTGGTCGAAGGCGTCAAGACGCGGCTCGACGAGATCAAGCCCAGCCTGCCGCCGGGGATGAGCGTGGATGTGTTCTACGACCGTTCGGACCTGATCATTCACGCGGTCGGCACGGTTGAATCGGCTTTGCTTGAAGCGACGGTGCTGGTCGTCATTCTGCTGCTGCTGTTCCTTGGCGATGTGCGCGCCTCGGTGATCGTTGCTCTCGCGCTGCCGATGGCGGTGTTGCTGACCTTCATCTTCATGCGTGCGATCGGTCTGACCGCCAATCTCATGAGCCTTGGCGGGCTGGCCATCGCGGTCGGCATCCTTGTCGATGGCGCGGTGGTGGTGGTCGAGAACGTGGTCGAACGCCTGTCCGATCCGAAACACGCCTCCTCCAGCAAGCTTCGCAATGTCTTCATGGCATCCGCCGAGGTTGCCAAGCCGGTCGCTTCCGGCCTTGCGATCATCGCCATCGTGTTCCTGCCTCTGCTGACGCTGGAAGGGTTGGAGGGCAAGCTGTTCGGGCCCGTTGCGCTGACCATCGTGCTGGCGCTTGCGTCTGCGCTGGTGCTGTCGCTGACGCTGGTGCCGGTGCTGGCCTTCTTCCTGCTCAAGGTGAAGGTCGATGAAAGCGGGCACCATCACGAACCCTGGCTGATGCGCCAGATCAGCCCCCGCTACCATGCGCTGCTGGAGGGGGCCTTCGCACGCAAGGCCCGCGTCTTCGCTGTCGCGGCTGTCGGACTGGTGCTGGCGGGCGGGGCCTATGGTGTGACGGGCAAGACCTTCCTGCCGGTTATGGATGAAGGATCGGTGATCGTGCAGCTTTCCAAGCTGCCCTCGATCGCGCTCGATCATTCGGTCGATGGCGACATGAAGGTGCAAGCCGCGATCCTGAAACAGGTGCCCGAAGTGGAGGCGGTGATCGCCCGTGTCGGATCGGACGAGCTGGGCCTCGATCCGATGAGCCCGAACGAAACCGACAGTTTCCTCAAGCTGCGCCCGCGCGAGGAATGGCGCGTGTCGGACAAGGAATGGCTGGTGGACGAGTTGCGCAAGGTGATGCAGCAGTTCCCCGGGATCGAGCCGACCTTCACGCAGCCCATCGAAATGCGCACCTCCGAAATGCTGACCGGCGCGCGCGGCGATCTGGCGATCAAGCTGTTCGGCCCCGATGCTGCCGAATTGTCGCGGCTGGCCGGCGCGATCCAGACCCGGCTGGAAGGGATCGAAGGCACCAGCGAGGCGATGACAGTCGCCAATGACCGGGTCGATTATCTGTTGGTCAATATCGACCGGGTCGCGGCGGGCCGGGTCGGGATGCCGGTGTCCGATCTTCAGGACATGATGCGCGCGCAGGTCGAAGGCGTGCGTGCCGGCGTGGTTGCGGACGGGGTGCGCCGGGTGCCGATCGTGCTGCGGGGCGAGGGCGGGGCGGGCAATCTCGATCCGCAGGGCTTTGCCGATCTGGTGTATCGCTCGCCCACCGGCCAACTGGTGCGCGCTGCCGATGTTGCCTCGGTGGTGCGGTCGGAAGGCCCGGTGAAGCTCGAACACGAAAACGGGTCGCGCTTTGCTATGGTGCAGGCCTTCGTCACGGGCCGCGATATCGTCTCCTATGTCGATGATGCCAAGGCGGACATTGCCGCCAATGTCCCGCTGCCGCAGGGCTACAGGCTGGAATGGGGCGGGCAGTTTGAAAACCAGCAGCGCGCCTCGGCCCGGCTGCTGGTGGTGCTGCCGGTGGCGATCGCGCTGATCTTTGCCGTGCTCTATCTCAGTCTCGGATCGGTGCGGGCATCGCTGCTGATCCTCACCAACATTCCCTTTGCGGCTGTGGGCGGGATGATCGCGCTGGCGGTGTCGGGCGAATATCTGTCGGTCCCGGCATCTGTGGGCTTTATCGCCCTGCTGGGGATCGCGGTGCTCAACGGGCTGGTGATGGTCACCTATTTCCGCCAGCTGCGCGAAGGCGGGATGCCGCTGGCGCAGGCGGTGCGGCGCGGGGCGGAGCGGCGCCTGCGCCCGGTGCTGATGACTGCCAGCATCGCGGCTTTCGGCCTTGTCCCGCTGCTGTTCGCCACCGGGCCGGGATCGGAAATCCAGAAGCCGCTGGCCATCGTGGTAATCGGCGGGCTGGTGACGGCGACCTTGCTGACGCTGGTGCTGCTGCCGATCCTCTATGAACGTTTCGGCGAAGGGCCGGGCGACTACGCCGACGAATTGCCGGAGGCCGCCGCATGATCCGCCCTCTTGCCAGCCTCGCGCTGTCAGCCAGCGTGCTTGCCGCGCCGCTTGCCGCCGAACCCGGTCTGCCGCCAGAGGAAGCCGTGGCGTCGGCGCTGCTCGAACACCCCAGTGTCATCGCCGCCCGCGCCCGCCTCGAAGCCGCGCGCGCCCGCGCCGAAGCGACTGCCAGGGGCAGTCACGAATTCACCGTGCAGGGCAGCTATGTCCGGCGCGACGTCAATGGCGGGGCCGCGTTCGATGAATATGATGCGCAATTGAGCCGCCCGATCCGCTTGCCCGGCAAGGCGCGGCTCGACCGGGAAATCGGTGCGCAGGGGACTGTGGTGGCCGAAAACGTCGCCGAAGATGCCCGGCATGAAGCGGCGCTGCTGCTCGCGGCACACTGGTTCGACTGGCTCTCGGCGTCGGCGCAGGCCGATGTCGACCGGGCCGCCGTTGCCAATTACGAAGCTGCGCTGGCGGCGGTCACGCGGCGGCGGGACATGCGCGATGCGGCGCAGCTCGATGTCGATCAGGCCGAAGCGGCGCTGGCCGAGGCGCGGCGGACGCTGGAACAATCCGCCGGACTTGCCGCGCTCGCCCGCACCCGGCTTGCGGCGCAGTTTCCGGGCCTTGCCCTGCCGCAGCAGGCGCCTGAAGTGCCGCTGCCCGCGATGGCCGATGCGCGGCTGTCGCAGCTTGGCGATCTGGTGATCGTGAACAGCCACATGATCGCCGCCGCCGAGGCCGAAAGCGCCCGCATGGCCGCGGTCGCCGACCGCGCAAAGGCCGACCGGATAGCCGATCCCACCATCGGCCTCAGACTGTTCTCCGAATTCGGCGGGCTGGAGCGCGGGGCCGGGGTGACCGTCAGCATGCCGCTCGGCGGAGGGCATCGCCGCGCCATCGCCTCGGAAGCCAGTGCGGGCGCTTCTGCGGCCATGGCCGACGAACAGCTCGCCCGCTTCGATGTGGCCGAAACCGCCACTGCCGATGTCACCGCGGCCCGCTTTCGCATCACCAGTTGGCAGCGTGCGCGTGAGGCCGTGGCCGCGCAGATGGCCGCGCTCGAAAAGCTCCGGCGCGGGCACCAGCTGGGTGAGATCGACCTTGCCGACCTATTGCTTGGCGAGCGCATGGTCCATGACGCTTTCCGCCGCGAGGCCGAAGCCCGTGCCGAAGCACTGCGGGCAATCACCAAGCTGCGGATCGACGCGCACGATCTGTGGTTGGCGGACTGAGGCTGCGATCGGCCCTGCGCCGGTGCAGCGCGTCACCGCGATTGCTGCACCCAGGCAAAGGCGTAGGTATCCGCCGCCTGCGCCGTGCGCACATCTTCGGCGGTGCCCACACCGTGGCCGGCCTTCGTGTCGCCGCGCAGATAGATCGGGGCATCTGGCCATTTCGCCCGCGCCCGGGCGACCCATTTGGCGGTCATCCACGGGGCGACACGGCGATCGTTGAGCCCGATCGTCATCAGCGTCGGCGGCGGCGGCGCGGGGCTGGCGGTAATCATGTGATAGGCGTCCATCGCCAGAAGGTCGCGGAATTGCTGCGGATCGGACGGGTCGCCGATCTCGGCGAACTGGTTTGCGCCGTTCTCGGCCGCGCCGATGCGGGCGGGATTGACGATGCCGACCCGCGTGACCATCGCGCCGAAGGCTTCGGGATGGCGCATCGTCGCGGTCGGCACGAGCACGCCGCCCATGCTCGCCCCGGTCACCAGCGGGCCGCGTTCAGGCGCAATGCCCATCGCGGTAAGGGTCTGCGCGCAGGCGGCAAGGTCTTCCATTCCGCGCGGCTTGTTGGGGCCGCGCCCGCCTTCGTACCAGTCGCGCCCGCGCTCGCCCCCGCCGCGCGTGCCGCACCACGCAAAGGCCCCGCCCTTGTCGAGCCACGCCATCTGCTCGCGGACATAGACCGGCTCGACATTGTCGGTCGCATAGCCGCCATAGCCTTCGACGATGGTCGGCGTGCGCCCGCTCGCGCCCTTGCGGCGCAGCACCACCATCGGCACGCGGGTGCCGTCCTTGCTGGTGGCCTCGATGCGGGTCACGGCCATGTCGCGTGCGCCCTCCCACACCTCGGCGGCAAGGCCGGTGGGCGAGACGGTGCCATCCCTGACGCGCAGCGCGGTGGCGCCCTGGGTCCAGCCGCCCATCGTCAGGCTTGCGCCCTTGCGGTCAGTATCGGCGGCGAGCCCCATGATCGAGCCTTCGAAGGGCAAGGCGACTTCCCGTGCCGCCCCGCGCCCATCGGGCAGGAACCACAGCTGCCCGGCGCCATCGCGCGAGGCGCCGATATAGATGCCATCGCCAGCGGCCTCGAAGCCGCGCAGCAGGCGTTCGGGCGAGCCTTCGAACACCACTTCGGGCGTTCCCGGTGTGCCGTCGGCGGCCAGAGGATAGCGCAGCAGCGTGCCCGCGGGGTTGGCCTTGGTGGTCTGGACGAACAGATAGCGACCGCGTGCGAGCGCGTAGGTCACCTTGTCCTCAAGCCCTGCAACCTTGCGCCATTGCGGCGCTCCGGCATGCAAGCTTGCGGCAGGTGCGATCCAGAATTCGTTATCGGCCCGCGCCCCGACCCCTGCGCCCATCACGAAAGGCTCACCCGCGGGGGCGATCACCAGCGGGAACACCTCGGGCGGGATCAGCATCCCGTTGCCCATCACCTGCACGGCGCTCCCGCCAGTGATGGGGGCAATGAAGGCGGTCATCCCCACAACCGGGTCGACCCCTTCAGCAGGAACCGCCATTTGGGTATAGAGCACCTTGTCGGCGCCGACGAAGCTTACGGAAAACTCGCCCCAGATACGCTCGATCGCCGGGCCGATTTGCTGGCCGGTGGCGATGTCGATCAGCAGCACCTTGCCCGCTTCCGACCCGCCGCTCGACACGTGAACCGAGACGCGGCGGCAATCGGGAGCGATTTCATACGCGCCAAAGGCCGCCAGCGGATCGCCGGTCAGCACCGCCGGATCGAGGAAGGGGCGCTCGCCCGCCTTGTCGCGGATAGTGAGCTTGGGCAGGCGGTCGCCTTCGCGGGTGCGCAGGAACAGCGCGGTATCGCCGCATTGCTTGTAGCCGCTGATGCGTTCGAGGCTGGAGGAGATTTCTCCCAGCCGTTGTTGAAACCATGCACGTTCGGGCAAGGCGTCCAACATCGCGCGGGTGCGGGTATTCTCGGCCTCGATGAAGGCGAGCATTTCGGCGCTGTTGGCGGGGTCCTCCATCCAGCGATATTCGTCGGTGAGGGTGATGCCGTGGACGGTTTCGGTCACCGGTTCGGCGCGCACGGATACAGGTTGCGCGGCAAGGCTGGCGCTGATCGCCGCTGCCGTGCTGGCTGCCAGCAACCCCGCCGCACGGAATCCGACCGTTGAAATCATGTCATTCCCCCTCAAAATCCTGCCATGAAAAAACGAAAAGCCGCTTCAATGGTCAACCCAGAATGACGGCATGATTGCTGCGATCCGCCGGATCGACCCTGACTGTGAGCCTGCCGGTGGCAAGCTGCGGGGTGGGGTCTGTCGGCAGCGGCTCGCTGACGAAACGCAGGGTCTCGCCGGTGCCGGGCCAGTCGGCCTCGCAGGTGATGCGGAACCAGCGTCCGGCGCTGTCGGCGACGTTGGTGTCGCGGACCACGTCGATGAGGCGTGCGGGCAGATCGATTCCCCGCCGTGCCAGCACCCGCGCCCGGCAGCGCGCGCTGATGCCTGCGCGGATGGCGCGCCACGACATCCACAGCAACATCGCCCCCATGCCGCCGGTCAGCCCCGGCCCCAAAGCCCGCGCGGACCAATTGTCGATCACGGCTTCTTCGGGCGCGGCCGGATCATAGCGCACCGCCACCTCCTCACCCCTGCGGTAGGCGGGTGGGTTGCTGCCGGTGGTGCCGGTGAAGCGATGCCCGGCCCCTTGCGCGTCGCGGTAGGCGACGACCGGGTAATAGCTCGCCTTGCCATTGCCAGAGGCCGCCCGTTCCAGATCGATCACCGTTCCTGTCGCCTCGGCCCCCGCGCCCGAGAACAGCGGGTCGCGGGAGAGCATCCACCCGGCGATCAGGAGCATCACCGCCCCTGCCGGCACGAAGATCACCGAAAGCCAGCCGACCGAGGCACGGGGGGAGGTCATGGGATGCTCCTGCGCTCAGGCGATCACTTGATGATGCTGTTCAATTCGCGGGTCTTCCCGTCAGAGACCGCCTTGGCGAGGCGCGGCCTGAAGCGGGCGATGACCTCGTTTTCGATGATGACCGGCTTGGTGTCGGGGCTCAGCTTGGCTAGCCGGGACCATTCGCCTGCCATGGCGTCCGCACCCAGAGCGACTTCATAGCGGCACTGATCGTCCCAGCACTTGGGATAATACTCGCCCGTGACAGCGCCCACCCATTTCGGAGCCGCGCTTTGAATCCGGGCGTTGATGCTCGCCGTGACAGTCGATCGCGCCTTGGTCTGGGCGTCCCTGATGACACCGGGCACCGCATTGCTGATGCCGAGGTAGATCTTGCCGGGATCCGGTGCGGGCACACCGGCCGTGATTTCCTGATTGAGCTTGGCTTCGGCCTGCGTGCGGAGTGTCTTCAATGCGTTGCGGCAGGCATTGTCGGGGCATTTGCCCGCCCAGGTCGGTTCGAATTCGACGCTGAACCGGCGCAGCATCCCCCGGCCCCATGATTTGGCGGCATCCCGCTCCACCCCGTCGAACAGCTTGGCGATGGAATCGGTGTCGCGCAGGTTGGCGGTCGCCTCGCCCTTGGCGATCTTGGCCTTGACCGTGACTTCGACGGCACGCCGTGTTGTGCGGATTTCCTTTTCGCAGGTGCTGTCAGGGCAGGACGCGAACCATTTCTTCTCGAAATTGTGCGCCCAGCGCGCCAGATCATTCGTGGCCGCTTCCTTGATGTCGGGAGCCAGATTGAACGACCGCGTGCACACCGTGCCGTCATGGCAGCCGAAGGTTACGCCTTGGGATGGCACGGTGACCGCAAGGCTGGGGAAATATACCGGCATATCCCAGCTTTTCCCCCACAGCCCGACATCCACGAACACCCGCGCATTGATGCCCGGCTCGATCGTCATGGTGAGCTTGTAGAGGGGGTCCTTGATATCGAACTCCATCGCATCGGTCGCGGTGTTGGTCTTCATCGGGATCGGCACTGGGGCCTGGTCTTGCAGCAGTTTGACAGGCGGGCCGCCGTTCTTGTCCACCAGCATCAGCGACAATTCGTCCGAGGCCAGCGTTACCCGTGCCGCCGGGAACACCTGCGCGCCGACAAAACCGAAATTGGCGCGTCCGCCGATCAGATCGATGTCAGGGATATTGATGTCCGCAGTCAGCGGCTTGCCCTTGACCGGAGGCAAGAAATTGCCGCCCTTGAATTGCCCGTCCAGATAGTCGGTGAAGTCGATTTCGCGGGCGAACGCGACAGACAATGATGGATAGAAGGGCACATCGAAGCCGAAGCCTGCGTGCGCGCCGAACTGGGCGACGAATTCCTGCGCGTTGAACAGCTTTTCGGGCGGCAATCCGGCGGCCAGATAATGTTCGGCGTTGCCATCCAGCGTGCGGATCTTGGGTGTCACCGAAGCCGTCACCGCACCTGAGGGCGATTTGGTGTAAAGCGCAGAGCCGGTCAGCTCGATCGGGAAGCGCAGGCCCAGCCCGTAATTGAACCCGGCGAAGGCCTCGACATAATAGGTCTTGGCACAACCGATCAGGCAGCGGTTGATCCGCTGTTCGACCCGCAGGCGCCATTCATATTCCCGCCCGAATGTGAACCCGGCAAGGAAGTAGTTGGTGCCGAGGTCATATTCCTTCTTCACCTCGGGCGGCAGCGGCGGCGGAGCGAGGCCAAGCTTGACCGCCGGTGCGAAGGACTGCGCCGCATCATTGACCGGGATATAGGCCACGTCCTCCATCTTGGTGTCGCCCGAATTGGCGATTTCGGCGGCGAGATCGGCATCGCTCAGGGATTCGAGGCGCTTGACCTCTTCCTCGCCGATGGCGGCGACCATTTCGGCGCGCAGCTGCGGGATCTTGAGATCACCGCGCAGCGCGGTGACATCCTGCGCCAGCTGCCGGGCGTCATCTTCGGCGGCCTTCAACGCCTCGGCGCGCAGGGCCGGGTCGGCGATGTAACGCGCGTTGCCGGGGGTGGAATAGGCCTTGTCGCGCTCGGCCTTGGTCATTGGTGCGGCGCAGCGCACGCCTGCCGCCTCCAGCTTGACCCGGCGGGCCTGCACCGTGCAGGCCCCGGGGCGCAGCGTGTAATTGACAAAGCTGCGCACGAGCAGACCGGACTTCACCTCGGTTGCCTCGAAGGTGGTGTTGTTGATCCGCACCGAATCCGTCAGCTGGCTCAACGCCGTCGCCCGTCTGGCGACCGATTGCGGGTTGGCGAGCACGCGGGTCATGTCGACCTGGGTCTTGCCGATGGTGAAACGCGGATTGGACTGAAGCTGGGCCAGCGTGATCCCGCGGGTCGGGCCAAGGCTCTTGAGCTGATCGCTGAAGCGGCCCGGTTTGATGAGGGCCCGCTGCGGGCGATAGGTGCCGGTTGCCATTTCAACCTGATCGGGCACCCGCGGCGGGGCCTGACGGGCGGAAGGCACGATTTCGTTCGCCGCGCCGCGCGGTGCATCGCTTTGACGCTCGGCGAAGGACAGGATCGACAGATTGCCCGGAACGCTGCCCGCGCCGGGGGCGTTGATATCGGTCTTTGGCGGGCTGGCGACAGCCGCAGCGGGTTTTGCGGCAGGTGCCGCAGGGGCGGCAGTCGTGGGCTTGGCCGGGGCCGATGCGGGCACGGGTGCGGTGCCCGCGGCTGGCTTGGGCGCGGTGAGGCGGATCGGGCTGGGAGCGGGCGTTGCAACCGGCGCTGCGGCGGGCGTGGCCGGGGGCGGCGCGGGCGTGGCGGAGGCAGCGGGCTTGGGTGTTCCCAGCCGGATCGGCGCAGGTGCTGCGGCCGGGCTCGGCGAAGGATTGGGGGTCGGTGTGGCGGCCGGGGACGGAACCCCTCGCAGCGGCCGTCCAGCCGGAGCGGTCTGAGCGGCAAGACCTGACAGGCTGGTGCTGGCCGCCAGCGTGAACAGCACAAAGCGCAGGCCAGTTGAAGTCGTTTTCATCGTCAATTCCCCCAATCTGATGTCAAATCCAATGGTCGTCACAGGGGAAGACGGGGCAGGAGCATCGAACCGGACAGGGCATGCGCGAAAAAATCCCGTCATGTCCGCATGATCTTGCACAGTCGGCCCGTACAAGGCACAAATCCTTCCGGAATTTCAGCCAGGCGGGGGGTCATGGCAGACGGTGACGGAGCGATGCGCGCAGTCTCGTCCGAGGCGCTCATCAAGCTGCTCTATGACGAATTGCACGAGATCGCCCGGCGCGAGCATCGCTGGGCGGGCAGCCCCGGCACATTGCAGCCGACCGCGCTGATCGGGGAGGCCTATCTCAAGATCAAGAACCGCGCCGACTGGCAAAGCAAGGCGCATTTTCTTGGCTGCGCGGCGACTGCGATGCGCCATGTGCTGGTTGATGCGGCGCGGGCGCGGCTGGCGGGCAAGCGGCAGGGGGAACGCGCCAGCCTGACCGGCGCGCTCGATCAGCTCGCCTCGGAACAGCATGACGACGAACAGCTGGTGGCGCTGGGGGATGCTTTGGCTGATCTGGCGAAGCACGATCCCGATCTGGCGCGGCTGGTCGATTGCCGGTTCTTCGTCGGCCTCAGCGAAGCCGAGACCGCCGAAGTGCTCGGCATCACCGACCGCACCGTGCGGCGCTGGTGGGTGCGCGCGCGGGCGTGGATACACGCGCAGATGGCCGAGGCCGATGGCGGGGCGTCGCCGCCCGGTTAGCGCATCTGGTCGAGTCTTGCGCGGGTCTTGGCGACGCCTGAGAGGCCCACCTGGCCGGCTCGGCCCACCGCCTTGAACCCGGCCTCCGCCTTGTCGAGCGCGGCGCTGGCAGCGGCCTTGTCCCCCGCCTTGATCGCCATAATCGCACGCACCAGTTCGACCTGAGGAATGAACGGATTGCCCGGAGGGAAGGCGGCAATCGCCGTCTCCGCCTTGGCGAACAGCGCCCGCGCTTCGGCCATCTTGCCAAGCTCGGCAGCAGTCTGAGCGTTGTGCAGGTCCTGCATCACCACTGGCGGCGCAGCTTCGCCCAAAAACCGCGCCAACAGCGCGCGCGCCTCGGCACCAGCGGCTTCGGCCGAGCCGAATTCACGCGCGGCCAATTGCTGGCGTGAATAGATCGAAAGGTCGGACCCCAGCGCCGGGCTTTCCCCATAGAGACGCTGCCGCCGCTCGATCAGACGGCGCAGAACCGGGCCCGCCTCGGTGTTGCGATTGGTGCGCATAAGGATCGCCGCGCGGATCTGATCGAGGCCGAGCGCCTGAATCGTGTCGCCCATATCCGATGTCGCCAGCAACTTGTCGGCCCGGGCGAACACCGCATCAGCTTCGGCCAGCCGGTCGCTTTCCGCGAGGTAAACCAGCAAGTTGTTATAGCGCACCAGCATCTGGCTGCGGTTGCCACCGAAAGCGCGCTCCGCCCGGTCGAGATCGCTGATCAGGGCGATTGCCTTCTCCATTTCACCCGATCGCCGGGCAATCGCGGCGCGGGTGCTGATGATGGTTTCGCGGGTCTCCGCACTCTCGCGCGAGTCCGGGGGCAGCATCGCCTCGGCCTTGTCGAGCAGACCTGGCGCACGGTCCATCTTGCCCATGAACACCTCGACATCGGCAAGGGTCGCCATCAGCCGTGCGGTTTCGAACGGGCTGTCCTTGCCGATCCTCTTGGCCAGCGCCGCATCGAGGAAGCCCTGCGCGGATTTGGCATCCTGCACGAAGATGTAGAGGTCAGCGATGGCATTGGCAGTCGCGCCCGAACGCGCACTGCTGTCCAGCGTTTCCAGCAGGCGTTTCGCTGTCTGATCGAGGGTCTGGCGGAAGGTGAGGTCGCCCGAGGATCCGCCCTGCGCCAGCGCCAGTGTGAGCGTTTGCACAATCGAATCCGCCCGCCGCGCCTCGGCCAGCGCGCGGTCGCGTTCGTCCTCGGCGATGTTGGCCTGCCGGGTGGTGGCGATGATCCCGCCGGTCAGCACCGCCAGCACGGCGGCGGCGGCGGCGGTCTGCCAGCGGTAGCGGCGCAGGAACCGCTTCACCCGGTAACCGGTGGTCGCCTTGCGCGCCGCGACGGGGCGGAATTCGGCATAGGCGTCGAGGTCTGCCAGCAGCGCCGCGACGCCGGGATAGCGCTCGGCCGGGTCCTTGCGCAGCGCCTTCAGCACGATCGCATCGAGATCGCCCGCCAGCCGCACTGCCGGGATCGCGGCAGGCCCGCGCGCCTCGGCCCGGCTCGGCCCGCGCACCTCGTCCTCGACGATCCGGCGCACCAGCGTCGAGAGCGGGCTGCCATTGTCGCCCCATGGCTGGGTGTCGGCGAGCAGGGTGTAGAGCACCAGCCCCAGCGCGTGGATATCGGTCGCCACGGTCACCGGCCCCGCGGTGAGCTGTTCGGGCGAGGCATAGTGCAGCGTCAGCACACCGCCGGTGATCCCCGACCGCTCTGGGTCCTCGGCGAGCGAGGCGACCCCGAAATCGAGCAGCCGCGCCCGGCCCTGCCGGTCGATCAGGATGTTGGACGGCTTGATATCGCGGTGCACGATCAGGTTGGCATGGGCATGGGCAGCGGCCTCGCACACCTGCCGGAACACCGCGAGGCGGGTTTCGAGCGCGGGGTTGGTGCGCGCCACCCAGGCGCCCATCGTCTCGCCCTCGACATAGGCCATCGCCATCCACATCCGGCCTTCAGGTGTGATCCCGCCGTCGATGAAATGGGCGATGTGCGGGTGATCGAGCCGCGCCAGCATCCGGCGTTCGCGGGCGAACAGCTTCTCGTCCACCGCCATGTCGACGCGCAGCAGCTTCAGGGCAACCTGCTGGCGGAAGGAGGGATCGTCGCGGGTGGCAAGATAGACCTCGCCCATGCCGCCGCGCCCGAGCAACCGGTCGATCACGAAGCCGCCGATGCGCGTGCCCTCGGTCAGCGCCGCCGGCTGCGGAGCGCGCCCCGCGCCGATCCCGAGCGGCCCGGCATCGAGCACCCCGGTCAGTTCGGCAGCGGCCAGCATCCGCTCCACTTCCGGCGCAATGTCAGGCGCAAGGCCCGCAAGCGCCGCCGCGCGGGCCGCCGCATCGAGCGGCGCGATCCGGTCGAATGCCGCCATGATCGCTTCCCAGCGACCGGAATCCGTATTTGCCATGGTCTATCCCCCTGCCGCGCATCATGCTGTCTGCGCGGGGTATTCGTCAATTGTCAGCGTTTGGGCGAGGGCCCGTACCAGTGCCCCAGCCGCCAGCGCCCGTCATCGCTGCGGTGTGTTTTGGCCCCGTCGGGTGCGAAGGCGATCTGCGCGTCGCCCGGTCCGGCGAGCAGCAGGCGCATGCCTTCCATGCTCCAGCGGTTCATCCGCGCGAGCGCCTTGTTGCGGCACTTGCGCACCGTCACGCGCCCGCCTTCCTGCGGGGCGGCGAGATTGGCGGGCGGGCCGAATTGGAGGATGCAGGGTCTCTGGCCACTGGCGGTCAATTGCCACGGCCCCTCCCACTCGCCCGGCTGGCGCAGGCGTTCGAAGCCGGGGATCGCCGGGATAAGATAGAACTGCGGCGCAGCGAGGCTGGGGCTGGCGGGGAGCGCGGTTTCATCCTCCTCGAAGCGCATCAGGGTCGCCCCCTTGGCGTCAAGCAGCCGCATCCCGTCCTCGAAGGTCCATGCCGCGGCCTTGGCGGCGGCGGGGGCATAGGTCGCGCACAGGGCCCCCGCGCGCGCCTGCCACCCGCCTCGGGCCGGGGCGAGGGTGAAGGTGACGGGGCAGGCGGGCGAGCCGTCGACCGGCACGATCTGCCAGTCTCCGGCGAGGTCGGCGGCCATGGCCTGACTGCCGCCCGTGTCCTCCTGTGCCGCCGCGCCCGCCGCCAGCACGAGTGCCAGCGCCGCCGCCAGCCGGATCACGGCGCGACCGCCCGGGCAACCGCGCTTGCCTGCTCCAGCGTTGCATCACGCACGGCCAGCGTCACCACCACCGAACGGCGTTCGTCGTAGAACACCTGCAAGGTCTTCGCCATCGGCGCCGCCCGCCACAGCGCCGCCTTGCCGAGCCCCGGCACATCCTCGGCCGGTTCCATCGTGCCATCGGCGGTGCGCGATTTCTCGATCTCTTCCGGCCCTGCATCGTCATAGGGCGCCTCGCGGGTCAACACCGTCGCCATCGCCCCGCCCGCACCCGAATATTCGCACATCGAGGTCGCCGCCGTGTTCTGGGTCATGGGGGACATCGGGGTGAGCTTCGCGGTCTCGAAGGCAAGGCCGGTGATGCCAGATAGCTTGCCGACATCGATCATCGTGCAGGCCTGCGTCGCGTCCCAGCCGCTCGCCGCCGGGGCGTTGGTGCCGCCGCTTCCGCTGTCATCCCCGCCGCACCCGGCCACCCCTGCCGCCAGCGCGGCCATGATCATGATTTTGTGCATTGCCTCACACTCCGAACAAGGTGCCACGCTGGTCACGCGCAATGCAGCGCGCACCGCCCGAAACGATGCTGCCGTTGGTTTCGTTGGTGACGGCCATGTGCCACCACATGCGACCGTCGCTGTTCTTCCTCGCCTTGATCTCGACCGCTTCGCCATAGCCCTGGAACTTACCCGAAATCATGGTCAGCCCGCACAAGGCTTCATCGACCGGCACCAGCCAGGCCGAGCCATAGTCACCCAGCGTCTCACCCCCGAGCGTCCGGCTAAACCATCCGCGGTATTCGGTGGTGGCACCAAGCGTGAAGGTGGCCGCATTGGCATCGATCGTGCGGCTCGATTGGGTGCGGTAACGCACCATCGGCCAGATCGCGTCGCCGTGGGAGGTCATGCCGCCGATCACCATGCCCGAACAGCCCCAGCCGTTCAGCCGCTCGTCGTTCTTCACCGGGGTCGCCACCAGCGCCTCGCCCCCGCCATTGAGCTTGCCGCCGATGGTCGAGAGGAAGATGGCGTGCTTGGGATGGCCGCCTTTCTCGACCAGTTGCTGCCCGGCATCGCAGGTGCTGAAGACCCGCTCGGGCCAGTGCTTGACGATGGCGGTGCCTTGCTTGTCGGCAATCGGCACGAACTTCTCGCGTCCGGCACAGATCGCCGTCGCACGGGTCTGGCCCGAGTTGGAATCGCCCCGCAGCACATAGCGCGCCCCGCCGCTCGCGCCCTTGTCGACCAGCAACTGCACCCGCTCGCCGGCGCCCTGGAACTTGCCGGAAACCTCGGTCAGCAGGCAGATATGTGTGGCCACCTTGGGCAGCAGCGTCGGCGGGGCGCCGACCTGCCACGAGAACGTCTGCGGCTGGAGCGGCTGGGTGAGCACCCACTTGAAGATCTCCGCCGGGTCGCCGACCGAATCCTTGCTGCCCTGCGGCTTGGCTGTCGGCGTCGGTGTCGGCGTCGGCATGGGTGTCGGAGCAGGTTTGGAAATCCTGATCTGTGCGGCCACCGTGGTCGGGATGCTTCCCGCGCCGATCATTGCCGCGACAGCCGCCGCGCTCATCAGGCAAGCGAACCCCTGCCTATCTATCCCCTTGCATAAATGAGCCATGCGCCTTCCCCTTCGAAGCAACGCGCCCGGCGGAACCCCTTGTTCCGTTCCACATGCGCATCACTTGTGAAGACGCTCGCTCTGTTCAGAACCGGACAGGAAGGCGGCCCGGTTGGAAAAAAATTCTTCTGCCAGCGCGTGCCGCACGGGGCCCGCGCCTGGCGTTATTTGAAAGGGAAGAGGTGCACCGCTGCCGCGATGCACCTCCTGCGGGATCAAAACTCGAAGAGGGCCTCGATCCCGACGTTGCGACCGCGCATCCCCATTTGAACCCGACAGGGATCAGCGCCATGCGCCGGGAAAACACTCTTATGTCTTCGGGCTCGCAGTCTGACATCGCCTTGTCGCCGGTAAGCCAGGCGAACGTTTCGAACATGTGCTTCGTGCGATTGCCATCAGGCTGCCACTCGTTGTCAGCGAAAACCTTTTCGACCAGTTCGTCGATCTGCTGACTGAAGCGGACATCGGTGATGCGCGCGAAGAAGCGGTTGCCGCTTTCGACCGTTGGAGCGCCTTTGCCTGTGGTGGCGGCGTGGGGGCGTCGAGCTTCAAGAACGAGGGGATCGTTCAGCAGCGCTGAGATCGGGTCGCCGGCAGCTTCAATCAACGGGTGCTGGCTTAGCTCTGCCCGCTGGTGCGCTTCGACATACCCACGGAGCAGATGCACTCGTGCATCTCTAATGGTGACCTCATTTGCCGGAGCGGCGATCGCGTCCAAAGCGGCCGCTGCCTCGTCAGGTGTGACACTCTTTGGCGAGACCATAAGTCTCAGGACCTTATCGAGCAGCAATTTCTCAGACGCGGACCAGGTTTCAGGGACAACCTTTTCGACGACCGCCTGATCAAGGTTTGTTGCGTCGACGGGCATACGCATTACGATGCGATAAGCCATCGCCATCATCTTGTGGAGCAAGGGGTGCGGCTCCTCGCTGCCAACCGGCGCCGTAATGTGCGCCGTCGCCCGCGCAAGCTCGTCCTTCAGTCCCTGACGGAAGAGGGACTCCTGCTCATCAAGCGTAAGCGATCTTCGTCCGCCCAAAATTTCCATACTCATATCAACTTCGTCCCATTTCACGGCGAGCCGCCGGGCAAGGCACCGCGCCTTGCATGGGTCAGCTGTGCCCAGAGAAATGCTTATAGGTTTGACGCATGCCGGACGCCCAATTCGGCGGCGAAAATGATATCGCGCGCCCTTGCGGAAGAGATAGCTTTGCTGGCGCATCGGCTTAGCGCCCCTTTCCGGCGAACGCGTGCGCCAAACGGGACGGCGCCAGCGCAGAGCGGTCAGAACCGGCCCTGTGAGATGCTATGGGGGGAATTGGTGCGCATGCCGCCTCCGGAGTGGCGGTTTTCTGCGGCTTTTCGGGAATTATGGAGCGGTAGCGGGAACCACGAAATATCACAAAAATCCCAGATTTTGGCCATTTTTGTGGCCATCAAATTTCGAAATACCCCCAATGATACCCCCAAAGTTCGCCGCTGGGATCATTTTGGCATCGCGTTTGCGGATGAAAAACTGTGTTAGCGATGCAGCGTGTTTGCCTGACCGGTTTACGTTTGGCCCAGCCGGAAGTTCTAAGCCCCCCTCCCTGCTCGCGCGCACGCGCGCGTGGAATGCGCGATAAACTACCCGGCCTCTGCTATCAGGCGGGCCACGGCCTTGATGTAGCGAGCCGCCCTTTCGGCCTCTCCAGATCGCCCGCCATGCTTCCACGCGTTCCGATTGCCTTTAGGCGCGCCGCTGCCCTTGCCCCCGTGCATCCGGCATCGCGGGCTGCCCTTCACCGCTGGCGATTGGCAAGCCGTTTGCTTCCGCGTCATGGCCAAGCAGCGGGGGGCTTTCGCCAGCTGCGCTGGTTGCATGGGGTTGTCCGTCGAATTCTGCATTTTCCCTGCCCCCTCCATGATGGTGGATGCTGTCAGCAATTACGGCTTGGCCGCCCTCGTTGACGTGGACGTGCCGCACAACCTGTTCGCGCGGCTGGTGGAGCTTCGCTAATGCTTCGATGGCTGCGCGAGAATTGGCCTGCGCTTTGAAGGCGAGCCGGGCGTAGCGTTCCGCTGCCATGGGATAATCGCCAAAGTTGATTGCCGCGCGGCGGGCGAGTTCTGCGAACATGGCATCGAGCGAGAGAGCTTGGGCCACTAGCAGTTCGCTCGCCAGCTTCAGATCGCCCTTCAGAACAGCGTCAGCGTTACCCTTGATGGCCTTGGCGAAGTCATCGAAATGGGGATCGCCGGGGACCTTGTCGAATGCTTTTGTCGCAATGCCGTGGCCAAGGATGCCATGCCGCCAGAACGGGGACACCATAACCCGCGCCATGGTGTCCGCTTCCGTTTCCCCCTTCTTCGCGGTGACGGTCACCGCAGGCTTGGCCGGGGATTTCGTGCCAGTCTTGGCCTTCGTCATGCTGCGGCACTCCGGCTTGTGTGGGGTCGGGCGAGCGGGGTTGCCGCCAGTGCGCGCGCGTAGGTCAGCCGGGCGAGGGGCATTGACCAGTCCGGCTGCCACCAGCCGTAGCTCGCGCGGCTGCGCTCCCCTCCCTCTGGTATAGCTAAATGCGTGTCGGATTTCGGAATGCACGAGACTGGCGGATTTCCGCCAATTTGCTGATTTAGCGTATCGGATTTCGCCACGGGTCCGGGGGCAATTCCGGTGTCAAAAGGCTCCGTCGTTTCGCAATCCAATACCGGGAATTTGTCGCTGGAGCGGGCCTTGCGATAGGCCTTCAGCGCCTTTTGACCGCGCTCCATTCGCTTTCGGGCTTGTGTCTTTGGTTCCGCCTCGCGCTCCAGAAAATCCCAGGTTGCAATCTTGCGCCCCGGCCCCGGCCACCACGTCAGCCGCCAGCAGCGAGCACGTGCGCCATCCGCCGCCTTCACCGAAAAGTGGGCGTCCCGCGTCATTTGCACAAAACCTAACTCCTTCAGATCATCGAAGGCGCGGCTGGCCGCTGTCAGGTCCGCCACGCCCATGCGATGCGCCGCATCGCGCACGCCCAGATACAAGCTCCCGTTGTTGTCCCCGTTGTAGAGCATGGCCAGTTCGACCAGCAGCGAACGGGCGTTGGGTGACAGGCTGCGATAGGCGTTGCTGGTCAGCAGCCGATAATCGAGCCGGACAAAGCGGCTGGTCATATTACGGCCAGTCGCGTTTACCGGGTTGCGCTTCCGCCCCCGTCCCATGGCCTAGCCCTCCCCGTTGACGAGGGCGCGCAGCGATGCGGCGGGTATCAACGTGCGCTTGCCAATCTTGCGCACGTCCAGCTTCCCTTCGCCTATCAGCTGGTAAAGCCGCGTGCGGCCAAGGGACGAAACACGGCACGCCTCGTTGATCGAGTAGGCCAGCGGTTCAAGCGGGGTATTGAGTGCAGACATGGGTATCTCCATTCGTCAGTGAATGGCGATATTCTGCATCGGCTGGCCCCGGACGGTCAGCCGGAAGGGCCGGAATGGGCCGGAAATGCCTTCGCACTATTTTCCGGCCGAGCGGATGCGGGCGAGCACCGCGTTAATGACAGGCTGGACCGTGGCGCGGCCCGGTTCCGGCTTTCCGGCTGCGGATAGGCGCGTCAGAACCTTGTCCAGCAGTTCTGACTGCCCCTCGTGGCCCGCGCCTTCCGGTATGCCTTCCATGTAAACGGTCAGTGCGAGTTCTTCCGCGAAATCGGGCCACCACTTCGCCGCAGATCGCCCGCGCGATGACTTAGGTTCGTCAGCACCGAAAACGTCAATGCTTTGGTCAATGGCATCGGACTTGGGTTCGGTCAAAAATCGCGGCCACGCCTCAATATCCCAAGCCGAAAACCATTCCTCCAAATAGTCTTCATCATACCATGACCCATTCCGCACGGCATAGGAAAAGCTTGAATTTCCGTGGTCCCAATCGTGGCGCGGACAATCCCTGATACCAAGCTCGCCTAGCGTGACTTTTGGCACAGTATAGCTGTTCTCGGCCTCCGCACTCGCAGCCTGTATGTTGTCGGACAAATTCTGCCAGTAGCGTGGCCTGATGGGTTCGTAACTGCTTTCATATTGATACGACTGTCCATCCTGATGCTTGGACCAACGATAGTAGCCCCGCGCGAGAAGCTGACCGTTACAGAACATATGGAGCATTATGGTTTCCGGCCTCCGTAGACCTTCCACCGCCAACCGGCTGACAATCGAATTGAGGTCCATTCCCGGCGGCCTCTGGGAATAGTCCGGGTTAAAGTTCGTCCAGTCCCATTCGCGCATAAATGCCAGCGCGATTGCGGCATCCTCGCGTGCGTCTGGCATAGGCCTAGCCTCCGTCTGTAGCGCCCGCAGCGGCTTTGCGGGCCACGCGCTTGTTCTTGGCTGGGCCCAGCCGCTCCAGCGGGTTCACAAGGGCTTCGTAGCGCCCGAACAGGTGTTCCACGCGGTCGCGGTCGCTGGCGAAGGGGGCGGGGCGGTAGAGGCGGTCAACGGCGGTATCGAGCGCGGCGTGAGCCTTGCGCAGATCGGCTGGCATGGTGTCGGGATCATACAGATCGGCAAGGCTGGACGTGGGGTAGGCGGCGCGGGCATCGAGCACGGCTTGCGCCAGAGCTTCGACCTTCTCGCGCTGCGCGGGGGATGCGTCCGGCCATGGGAAGGTGTTGTAGACTAGGCCAATGCCGTAACTGTAATCGCTTTTCATCCTCCCGCCCACGTGGCCGAGCCATGCCATGTGCATTCGGCTTGTGAGAACGGCAAATTCATAAACGGACGCGTTAAGGAGTATTCGAATTTTGTTGCTTGGGATGACAGGGGGTTCAAGCCAGCCGAATGGGACGTATTCCCGGCGCTCTGAACTCACTTCCGGCAGGGCAAGATAGGGCGATTCCGGAATCACGGTGACATGGAACGCGGTTGGGGTTGATGCCAGAGCCGTCGATGAAAGGCCGGGCTTTACCTTCTTATCGTCAGCCTTGCCCTTAGGCGGGATCTTCCCCTCCCGATATTCTCGGACAAATCTGACCCTCTCGCGCAATGACGGCAGCGCGCGTAGTTTGTCCGGTGGCACATTCTGAAGGGCAGCAATCCACCGCATCCCGCCGCTTATGAACTCGCGTGCGCCAAGAAATGGACGGAGAAACTGGACTGCCTCAGGCTCCGTAGCCTGAAGGTTAGCGCGTTCGTCAGAGTCGAAAATCAGGTATCCGCCATCGATCGGCTTCGAACCGATAACGACTTTGCCAGCACCGTTGATCGGTCGGCTTTCCTCTTTAACGACTAGATGCCTGTTGGCCACGCTACGAGCATCGAACAGGTAAGCCGTCAGCGCGCCGTGCTGGCTCTCCACCGGGTCACCCTTGATGTCGGGATATGAGAACAGCCGCTTTTCGGCTGGTTCATTGTCGCGGTGCGCCAGCCCCACGATAACGACATGCACATGGGCCTTGCCGCGCGCCTCGCTGCCCCAGCTGAAAGTCCGGTGTGCGAAGGCGATTTCCAGCCCGAAGCGGTCGAACAGGATAGGCCAAAGCTGCGCCACCTGTTCGCCCTGACAGATCGAATTGGTCGAAACGAAGGCCACATGGACGCGAGGGTTCACCTTGGCAAACTGGCCCGCTTTGATGAACCACGCGGCGACATAATCGAGCGTGCCGCCGCTTCCTCCAAGGCCTGCAATCTTGCGGACCTGTTCGCGCTGAAGCTGGCTCTGGAATTTCGCGCCCACGAACGGCGGGTTGCCCATGATGTAGCTGCACTGCTCTGGCGCAAGCAGCGCGCCCCAGTCCGTTTCCAGCGCATCGGCATGGAGAATGTGGGCGGAATCCTTCAGCGGAATGCGGGCGTAGTTGAGCCGGAAGGCCTCGTTAATTTCGTTGTTGGCGATGTGGTCCATCATCCACATAGCCACCTCGGCAATGCGGGCCGGGAATTCCTCGTATTCGATGCCGTAGAATTGATCGACCGTGACGCGGGACAATAGCGCCGCGTCAATTTGTTGGTCGCCGTATTGGGCCTTCAGCGCCTCCAGTTCCAGCCGCCGGATTTCGCGGTAGGCAATGACAAGGAAATTGCCGCAGCCGCAGGCGGGATCGAAGAACGTCAGCCGGGCGAGCTTGTGCTGGAATTCTGACAGCGCCTTTTCGCGGCCCGTGCGGCGCGCAATGATCGCTGCCAGTTCCGCCTTCAGATCATCGAGAAACAGCGGGCCGATGACCTTCAGGATATTGGCTTCCGTAGTGTAGTGCGCGCCCTTGGCCCTGCGTTCCTTGGCATCCATGACGGATTGGAACAGCGAGCCGAAGATGGCGGGTGAAACGCCGGACCAGTCATGGCGGCACGCGTCCAGCAGCAGTTCGCGCATTTTGCCGGTGAAATGCGGCGTGCGCAGCCTGCCCGCGAACAGGCGGCCATTCACATAGGGGAAGGCGTTAAGTTCGGCCTGGAGTGTGCTCTGGCGGCTGGTTTCCGGCGTATCGAGCACGTCAAACAGATCATTGAGCACGCGGCCCGTGTCGCTGCCATCGGGGCGGGTGTCGTTCTCCAGCAATTGCAGGAAAATGTCTTTCGGCTGGAAAATTCCGGTATCGTCCGCGAACAGGCAGAACAGCAGCCGGACCAGCAATTGCTCCAGATCGTGGCCGGTGTAGCCCGTTTCCTCCAGCGCATCATGGAGCTTGCCCATAAGCTCCGCCGCCTTGATGGTGACGTTCGCCTGCATTTCGAAGCTGACCTTGCGGCCAAGCATGAAATCGAAGGCGGTAATGTGCTTGTGCAGGTCTTTCAGGTGGAACTTGAGTTCCGTTCCGTTCTCCAGATCAAGCAGCCGCCACCGCTGGAAATCGCAGGTGAGCACAAATCGCGGCTGGTCCGTCTGGTGGATGCCCTCCACATAATCGAGCGCCTGACCTTGGGCCTTATCCAGATCGAGCTTGCTGCTTTTCTGTTCGACCAGCAGCGTGCCGGGCCAGAACAGGTCAATGAAGCCATGCTTTTGCGAGAGCAGCTTCACGCGCTGTTCGTAGATCGCCACCTGCTTGCGCTTGATGCCGAAGATTTCGAAGAATTCGTTGTAGAAGGTCTGGGTTTCGCCCTTCTCATAATGGGCGTGCTGCCATTCCTCGCTGAAGGCCTTGGCGCGCCGTTTGATTTCATCCCAGCCGAGCCGCATTGTATCCCCCTAGCGTTCGGCGGGGTTTAGCCATGCTAAAGGGCGCGGGGCAAGCAATTGCAGTCAATTAGCCGCCCGTGCGGGGAAGGCCACCACGTCCGCCCCCTTGCGTAGCTGGTCCAGATAGTCGCTCCACCATTGCGCCATTTCCACGCGTTCCTGCCAGTGTGCGCCGCGATGGTAGGCGGCGCGGACCTTATCAGTATCGGCATGGGCAAGGGCGCGTTCGATGGCGTCAGGGTTCCACTTGCCGCTTTCGTTCAAGAGGGTGGAAGCCATGGCGCGGAAGCCGTGGGCGGTCATTTCGCCGCTGGTGTATCCCAGCCGCCGTAGAGCAGCGTTGAGCGTGTTTTCACTCATGGGGCGGGTGCGCGCCCGGATCGAGGGGAAGGCGTAACCTGACGGGCCTGTAGCGGCGTGTAGCTGCTTCAGAATGGCCAAGGCCTGCTTTGACAGCGGCACATGGTGCGCCTTGCCCATTTTCATTTTGCCCGCAGGGATATTCCAGACGCCTGCCTCCAGATCGAATTCTTCCCATTCGGCATGGCGAAGTTCGCCGGGGCGGACAAAGACATGGGGGGCAAATTGCAGGGCCAGCTTTGTGAGGCCTTGGCCTTCGTAGCCATCAATGGCGCGCAGCAGTTCACCCACGCCCTTGGCATCGGTGATGGCCCCGTAATGGGTGACGGTGGGGGCGGTCAGCGCGCCGCGCAGATCGCGGGTCGGGTCAGAGCGAAGCCGAGCGGTCGCCACGGCATAGCGGAACACCATGCTGGCGAGTTGCAGCGTGCGCCGTGCGCTCTCCAGATTGCCCTTCGCTTCGATTTTGCGGACCGCCGCCAGCACGTCAGCAGGCTCTATGTCGGCAATCGCCAGCCGCCCGATGCTGCCATTCAAGAGGGAAAGCAGATATTCGCTACGGGTAGCGGTTGCGGGTGACCAGCCTTTTTCCCCGTCGCGCCTGCGCTTGGCGCAATACTCGTTGGCAATCGCGGTGAAGGTATCGGTCGCCTGAATGCGCGAGCGGGCCTTGTCGCGCTGCTTTTCGCGCGAGGGGTCGATGCCGCGCGCCACCAGCGCCCGCGCTTCCTCGCGCCGCTTGCGGGCATCGCTAAGGCTGGTTTCGGGATAGGTTCCCATGGCCAGCAGCTTCTCGCGGCCATCAATGCGGTATTTCAGCCGCCAGAGCTTCCCCCCGGCTGGTGTGACCAGCAGGAACATGCCCGCGCCATCCGCCAGCTTGTAGGCCTTCGCGTCCGGCTTCGCGTTCCGGATTGCTACGTCAGTCAGCGCCATTACCCGCCTGCCCTTCCGGGGATCATCCCCAAATGGATACCCCCACGCTTGGGGGTATTCGCTAGGCCTCTGGCAGATACCCCCCAAACATACCCCCAGCGCATTGCGGCTGGAAATGAACGCAAGTGGACGCAAGCGGCCTTACAAGCCGCAGAATACTAGGGATTTCGGGGGTCTGTCTAGTCAGATACGGACGCTGACGGACAAGGGAATGGAGCGGGTAGCGGGAATCGAACCCGCATAGCCAGCTTGGAAGGCTGGAGCTTTACCACTAAGCTATACCCGCTCGCGATTGCAGCAGCGCCCATGCCACTGATAGCGGCGCAAGGTCAATATGGTGCGGCGCTAGGCAGCGCGCAGGATCGCCATGTTGTCGATCAGCCGGGTCGTGCCGATCCTTGCGGCGACGAGGATCCGGGCCGGGCGGTCGGTCAGGGTCTCGATGGGGGCCAGGGTCGATGCGTCGACCACCTCGATGTAGTCGATCCGGAAGCCGGCCAGCTGGAGTTCGTCCTCGGCGACGGATTTCGCCAGCCAGATCGGCTGAAGCCCTTTGGCGATGGTCTGCGCCGCTGTCGACAGGACGTCCGGCAGCACCGCCGCTGCCGCGCGCTGTTCTGGCGTGAGGTAGCGATTGCGGCTGCTCATCGCGAGGCCATCCGCCTCGCGCACGGTGGGGACGCCGATGATGGCGTCGACATGTGGCCGTGTCAGGTCGAGATCGCGGGCCATAGCTCGGATCACCGCCAGCTGCTGGAAATCCTTCTCGCCGAAGAACGCCATGTCGGGGGCGACCTGGTTGAACAGCTTGCAGACCACCGTGGCAACGCCATCGAAATGGCCGGGCCGCGCCGCGCCGCACAGGCCGTCGCTCACCCCGGCAACGCTGATATTGGTCGAAAAGTCCTGCGGATACATGGCCTCCACCGTCGGCGCCCACAGCAGTGCGACGCCTTCGGCTTCCAGCAGCGCAGCGTCTGCGGTAAGCTGGCGGGGGTAGGCGTCCAGATCCTCGTTGGGGCCGAACTGCTTCGGGTTGACGAAGATCGAGGCGACGACGTGATCGGCCTCGGCCCTGGCGCGGCGCACCAGAGTCAGGTGGCCTTCGTGCAACGCGCCCATCGTCGGCACCAGCGCGACGGTGGCATTTCCGCCCCGCAACTGTGCCAAAGCGGTTCTCAACATTTGCAGCGTGTTGACCGTTTGCACCGTCAGGCCTCCAAGGATAATGCGTCAGCACGCCCTAGCGGCGCATGCTGTGCCATTTCAAGCCGCCCGGACGTTGCCCCACAGCGCCCGCCGAACACAATCGAGAGACCCCCATGCCGCCCGCTCAGCGTGCCGAACCGACCCAAACCGCCGCGCCGCTTGTCCGGCTGCGCAAGGGCCAGGCGCACCGGATCGTTTTCGCCAACGAGAAGGGCGGCACCGGCAAGTCAACCACCGCTGTGCATGTGGCGGTGGCGCTGTCCTATCTTGGTGCGCGCGTTTCCTCGATCGACCTCGATCCGCGCCAGCGCACCATGCACCGCTATATCGAGAATCGCCTCGGCACACTGGAGAAGCGCGGTCTGACTCTGCCGACTCCCGATTGCGAGGTGTTCCGGGGCGAGACCACCGGCGATCTGATCGCTATGATCCGCCGGCTGGAGGCGAATTGCGATTTCCTGATCATCGACAATCCGGGGCGTGATGACCCCTTTGCCCGCGTTGCCGTGGAACATGCCGACACACTCGTCACGCCGATGAATGACAGTTTCGTCGATTTCGACCTGATCGGACAGGTCGATGCCGAAACCTTCAAGGTGAAGAAGCTGTCCTTCTTCGCCGAACTGATCTGGGAGGCGCGGATGAAGCGCAGCCGGATGACGATCGAACAGCAGCGCCCGGAAATGGACTGGATCGTGGTGCGCAACCGCACCGGCCATGTCGAGGCCAAGAACCAGGCGCGCCTGCACAAGGCGCTGAGCGAGATGTCCAAGCGCGTCGGCTTCCGGGTCACGCAGGGGCTTTCGGAACGCGTGATCTACCGCGAGCTGTTTCCCTCGGGGCTGACCCTGCTCGACAAGGGGCACCTTGGCGAACTGGGGACCAGTCACCTTGTCGCTCGTCAGGAGCTGCGTGCCTTGGTCAAGGCGCTGCACCTGCCCGAATTCAGCCGGGAAGGTCAGTTGGAACTGGCATGATGCCCAAGCTTATCCTTGCGCTGGTCGTGCTCTGCTTCTTCTGCCGCTGGGCGACCGGCAAATGGCCGTGGGAATTCCTGCGGACCGCATCCATCCGCAGTCAGGCAGAGTTCCGGGCGCGCAAGCTGCTGGGGGTCAGTGCCAATGCTGGGCGGGAGGAAATCATCGCCGCGCATCGCCGGCTGACCACTCTGGTGCACCCCGATAAGGGCGGCACCAATGCGGCGATGCAGGAGGCCAATGCGGCGCGCGATCTGCTGCTCGCCGGATTGCCCGACCCGCAGGATGGATCGGTGCTGTAGCGCACGCACCGCCAAGCTGCGGGATTGACACGTGAGCCGTCTCGGCGTTTGTCGCCAGGGCCTTCGCAAGGTGGCAAGGGCTGCGGGATGCTAGCGTGAAAATTCCGTTGCCTTCGGGCTGTAACCCTCGGCCTGCATCCCGACCGTCAACCGCCCGACGAAGCGGCAAGGAGAACCTCTCGATCATGCAACATCAGTTCCACCCCACTGTCCTGCGTGAATATGACATCCGCGGGATCATCGGCGAGACGCTCGGCACGGATGATGCGCGCGCGATCGGCCGCGCCTTCGGGACGCTGCTGCGCGAGGCGGGGGGCAAGACCGTGGCGGTGGGGTATGATGGGCGTGTGAGTTCACCCATGCTGGAACATGCGCTGGTCGAAGGGCTGACCGCCAGTGGCTGCGATGTCGTGCGGATCGGTCTCGGCGCGACGCCGATGCTTTATTATGCGGAAGCCTCAGACGAACAGGTGGATGGCGGCATTCAGATAACTGGCAGCCACAATCCCCCCAATTATAATGGCTTCAAGATGGTATTTCTGGGGCGCCCGTTCTTCGGCGCCGATATCCAGAAACTCGGGAAAGTCGCAGCAGATGGGGTGTTCGCCAGCGGCACCGGTGCGGTGACCACGCGCGACATCCTGAGCGAGTATGTCGAGCGCCTGCTCCAGGGACTGGCCGGCATCGAACGCGCCGACCTGGAGACCCTGCGCGTCGGCTGGGATGCTGGCAACGGCGCTGCCGGCCCCGCGCTGGAAGCCCTGACCGCCCGGCTGCCGGGGGAACACCATCTGCTCTTTACCGAAGTTGACGGACATTTTCCCAACCACCATCCTGATCCGACTGTCGAAGAGAACCTGTCCGATCTTCGCGCGCTCGTCGCGGCAAAGAAGCTCGATTTCGGAGTGGCTTTCGATGGTGATGGTGACCGGATCGGAGCAATCGACGGCACGGGCCGGGTGATCTGGGGCGATCAACTGCTGATGATCTATGCCGAGGATGTGCTGAAAACCCGCCCCGGCTCTGTGGTCATCGCCGATGTGAAGGCCAGCCGCGCGCTGTTTGACCGGGTCGCACAGCTTGGCGGTGAGCCGCTGATGTGGAAGACCGGCCATTCGCTTATCAAGTCCAAAATGAAGGAAACTGGCGCGCCGCTGGCGGGCGAGATGAGCGGCCATGTGTTCTTTGCCGACGAATACTACGGCTTCGACGATGCCCTTTATGCCGGGGTGCGGCTGCTTGCTGCGGCGGCACGGCTTGGCAAGTCGGTGACCGAGCTGCGGGGGGCGATCCCGGCGATGCTCAACACGCCGGAACTGCGTTTTCAGGTTGACGAAGCCCGCAAGTTTGCGGCGATGGAGGAAATCGCCGCGCGTCTAACCACCAGTCCGGGCCCCGAAGTCGAGAGCGTCAACGCCACCGATGGCGTGCGGGTCAACACCGCCGACGGCTGGTGGCTGCTGCGCGCCTCGAACACGCAGGATGTGCTGGTGGCCCGCGCCGAAAGCGACAGCGAGGCGGGGCTTGAGCGGTTGCTCGCGCAGATCGATGCGCAGCTGGCGGCATCGGGGCTGGAGCGGGGCGAGACGGTCGGGCACTGATCGGCCCGTCCCCGGAACCCCCGACACGCCGCCCCTGCCAGGACCGGGACTGGCGCCATTCCGCCCGCAATTCCAATTGCCTGAGGCGCGGCCTGCTATATGACGGGGGGCATGCTTGTCGGGATAGACCTTGGCACCACCAACAGCGCCGTGGCGCTGTGGCAGGACGGTGCGCCGCAGCTTGTGCCCAATGCGCTTGGGCGGGAGCTGACTCCCTCTGCCGTCAGCCTTGCCAAGGGCGGGCAGGCGTTCGTCGGACAGGCCGCGCTCGACCGGATGGCGACCCATCCGGCGGATACCGTCACCAGCTTCAAGCGGATGATGGGCACGGCCTCCACCGTGACGCTGGCGGGCACCACGCTGACGCCGGAGGATTTATCGGCGATGGTGCTGCGCAGTCTGGCCGATGATGTCGAGGCCGCTACCGGGCAGCGCCCCACCGCCGCTGTCATCACCGTTCCGGCCTATTTCAACGAACGCCAGCGCCGCGCCACCCGCCGTGCCGGTGAAATCGCGGGGCTTGAGGTCCGCCGCCTCATCAACGAACCGACCGCCGCCGCGCTTGCCTTCGGGCTGGCCGACAAGGGCGACCGCGAGCCGTTTCTTGTCTTCGACCTTGGCGGGGGGACCTTCGATGTCTCGATCGTCGAGATGTTCGAAGGCATCGTGGAAGTGCGCGCCTCAGCCGGCGACAACCGGCTGGGCGGGGACGATTTCGACGAGGTGATGGTCAAGCTGGTCGAGCCGCTGCTGGCTGCTGATGCGCTGGCGAAGCTCCCCGCCGATCGCCGCCGCGCGCTGCTGACCCTTGCCGCCGAACGCACGCGCCGCGCGCTTTCCACATCGGAAGAGGCGGAGTTTTCGGTGGTGGTCGAAGGCGATGCGCTGGCCGCACGGGTCAGCGCCGAAGCCTTCGAAGACGCCGCCGCCGGCTTGCTCAAGCGGCTGCGCGATCCGGTGATCCGCGCGCTGCGCGATAGCCATATCGATGTGAAGAGCCTGTCGGATATCGTGCTGGTCGGCGGAGCGACCCGCATGCCGGCGGTGCGCAAGGCGCTGACCCGGATGTTCGGGCGCTTCCCCAATTCCACCGTCCACCCCGACCACGCGGTCGCGCTGGGCGCAGCGATTCAGGCCGGGCTGCTGTCGGGCGGAGACGGGCTGGAGGAAATCCGCATCACCGACGTCGCGCCCTTTACCTTGGGCGTGAACACCGCAACCCGCGATGTGCATGGGCGCTTCCACGAGGATATCTTCGCCCCCATCATCGAACGCAATACTCCTGTTCCGGTCAGCCGCATGGATCGGTTCTACACGCTCGGCGACAACCAGAAGCAGGTGACGCTCGCGATCTATCAGGGCGAGGCGCGCGATGTGAAGAAGAACGTCAAGCTGGGCGAACTGACCGTGCCCGTTCCGCCGCGTCCGGCGGGCGAGGTGGTGGTGGAGGTGCGCTTCACCTATGACACCTCCGGGCTGCTCGATGTGGATGTGGCGGTGCCGGCCACAGGGCTCACGCGCAATCTGGTGATTGTCGACGAGGAAGACCGGCGTTCCAAGCAGGATATTGCCGATAGCCGCAAGCGTCTGGAAAAGCTGAAGGTCCACCCGCGTGACGAGGCCGAGAACGTCGCTCTGCTGGCGCGGGCCGAACGGGCCTATGAAGGCTTTACCGGGCCGGTGCGCGATATCATCGGGCAGGGGCTGACCGAGTTTCAGGGGGCGCTCGACAAGCAGGACCCGCGGATCATCGCCGACGCGCGCGATGGCCTGACCCGCCTGCTCGATGAAATCGACATGCAGTCTCCGCTGTGAGCTTGTCCGCCTTTCCCTGGAGCCGTCTCGGGATCGCGCCGACCGCCGACAAGGCGGCGATCCGCAAGGCCTATGCCGATGTGCTGCGGGCCATCAATCCGGACGAGGATATCGCCGGTTTCGCCGAACTGCGCCGCGCCCGCGACAATGCGCTGTGGCTGGCGGACCAGCAGGAACATGCCGCTGAAGGTTACGGCGCGCAGGCAGACGAGGGCGAGCTCTACGGCCTTGGCACCCTCGACGATGACGATGGCTATGACGAAGATGCATGGCAGCGCGATGGCGCCGATGCGGGCACGGATGCGCGCTGGGGCATGGCCCCGACCGATTCCGCCCCGGCCACGCCCCAACTGAGCGAGGCTCAGCAACGCGCGCAGGCGGCGTGGAACGCCTTGCTCGATGTGCTCTACCCCGGCGGGGAAACGAGCGATGACGCCGTCACTCATGCGGAACTGGACGAAGGCCTTGCCGCGCTTGGCATCCTGATCGCCCGGGCTGAAGAAGCCGATCTTGAAGAGCACGATGCGCTCGACAGCGCGCTGGCCGAACTGTTCGCGCGCACCTGGCCGCGGTCCGCGCCGTTCGTGGAGCCGGCCAACGCGGCGTTCCATTGGATCGGTGAATCCGGCACGCTCGATGAACGCTACGCACTGCGTTTCCTCAACGACCGGCTCAAGGGTATGCGCTTTCACGATAAGGTGCAGCGCCCCGATCATCCTCTGCACAAGGCGTGGGTGGAGCTTTCGCGGCCCGGCCGGGCGGGGGTGCTGGACAGGCTGCGGGTCAAGCGGTTGGATGTGCACAAGCTGCTGCTGGGTATCCGCGAACGCTATCCGGAACTCGAAGCTTATCTTGATCCTGTGCGGGTCGCTTCGTGGGAGGGACAGGGTGCGGGAAGCGGTGAGGGCTTTTCCAATGTCCGCACCGGGTTCAGCGGGACGCTGCTGTTCGTGGTGCTGTTCTTCGCTTTGATGCGCGGCCTCAGCGCGCTGATCGCGTCGGACGATAGCGATGCGGGAAAAGACCAACCGCCTGTTGCCGAGGCTGCCGCCGCCTTGAAGGCCGCGCAATATGACATCGCCGCCATCGAAGCCTTCGGCAATGCGACACGGATGGATGATGTGAAGGCCGCCGATCCGGTATTTGCCGCCGATCTGCGCAAGATCACCGATAATGTGGGCACCATGCCGGGGGCCGTGCTGTCTTCGGTGCGGGCCAAGGCGCTGCGTTCGGGCGAGGTTGCCGATTTCGACGGGCTTGTCGCGCGGGCTGAGTTGCGGCGCATCTGGCTGACCGCTGCGCGCCAATCGCCCGACCAGTGCCGCCAGATCATGCAGGGCGATTTCTTTACCACCCGGCTTTCGCTTGCGCCCAAGGACCGCGAGCGGGAGCAGGTCTTGCTCAAGCGGCTGCTCGACGCGAAGTTCCTCAGCACCAGTGAGAGGCCGCAGGGCGGCACCTTCTCTGTCCCCGGCTGGGTGCTCGACCGTGCGGCCGCGGCCAGCGGCCTCAAGCGCGACACGATCAGCGCAGCGCTGCGCGATCCCGAACATCCTGCGCGCTGCGACCTGGAATATGCGATGCTTGGCGCGATGCTGGAGCAGCCGGGGAAGGTGCCGGCCGAACTGCTGCGCGGGCTCTGAGACGCATCACCGGGCGGCTGTCGCTGCCCTTGCGCGGTTTCGGGCAACACGCCACATGGCGCGGGTGACCACCACTGCGCAGCCCTTTCCCCCCGCGATTGCCGCATGGTTTGCGGGCCGCGGCTGGCGCGTGCGGCGGCACCAGTGGGAGATGCTGGCCAAGGCCCATGAAGGTGCGCACGCGCTGCTTGTCGCCGATACCGGGGCGGGCAAGACGCTTGCGGGGTTTCTGCCGACCCTGTGCGATTTTGCCGGAGAAACCCTGCCGCCCGATCGCCTCCACACGCTCTACGTCTCGCCGCTGAAGGCACTGGCGCAGGATGTGAAGCGCAACCTTTTGACCCCCATCGAGGAAATCGGTCTGCCGATCCGGGTCGAGACGCGGAGCGGCGATACCCCCTCGGACCGCAAGAGGCGTCAGCGGGAACGTCCGCCGCACATTCTGCTGACCACGCCCGAAAGTCTCTCGCTGCTGCTGTCCTATCCGGAAAGCGCCGATCTGTTCGCCGGGCTGAAGCGGGTGGTGATCGATGAGGTCCACGCCTTTGCCACTGACAAGCGCGGCGACCTGCTGGCACTGTCGCTGGCGCGGCTCCATGCGCTCGCCCCGCAGGCGCAGCGGGTGGCGCTGTCGGCGACCCTCGCCAACCCGCGCGATTTTCAGGAATGGCTAGCCCCGCAGACGAGCGCCGATGGCGAGATCGCGGCGGCCGCTCTGGTGATCGGCGAAGAGGGGGCCGAGCCTGAGGTCGAAATTCTCCTTCCGCAGGAAGAACGCGTGCCGTGGGGCGGGCACGCCGGGCGCTGGGCGGTGCCGCAGCTTTACGAGGCGATCAAGGCGAACCGCACCACGCTGGTCTTCACCAACACGCGCTTCCTCGCCGAGTTCATCTTCCACTGCCTGTGGGAGGCGAACGAGGACCACCTGCCGATCGGCATCCACCACGGCAGCCTTTCGGTCGAAGCGCGCCGCAAGGTTGAAGAGGCGATGGCACGGGGGGACCTGCGCGCGCTGGTCTGCACCGCGAGCCTCGATCTGGGGATCGACTGGGGCGATATCGATCTGGTCGTGCAGATGGGCGCGCCCAAGGGCTCTTCGCGCCTGTTGCAACGGATCGGGCGCGCTGGGCACCGGCTCGACGTTCCGAGCCGCGCGGTGCTGGTGCCGGGCAATCGCTTCGAATTCCTTGAAGCCATCGCCGCCAAACAGGCCGTGGACGAGGGCCAGCGCGATGGCGAGGCGTTCCGTCCCGGCAGCCTCGATGTGCTCGCCCAGCACGTGATGGCCTGCGCCTGTGCGGGGCCGTTCCACGAGGATGCCCTGCTGGCCGAGGTGCGCAGCGCGCTGGCCTATAGCTGGGTCGATGCGGCGACCTTCCAGCGCGTGCTGCAATTCGTGTCCAATGGCGGCTACGCGCTCAAAGCCTATGACCGGTTTCAGCGGATCGTGCGCGGCCGTGACGGCGTATGGCGGCTCGCCCATCCCAATCAGGCGCAGCGCCACCGGATGAATGCCGGGATCATCGTCGATTCCGAAATGCTCAACGTCCGGTTCAGGAATGGCCGGAGCCTCGGCAAGGTCGAGGAGCGGTTCGCCGCGCAGCTTTCACCGGGTGATACGTTCTTCTTTGCGGGGATGAGCCTTGAGGTCGAAAGCGTCAAGGACATGGATGTCACTGTGCGCGCTGCGAAGAAAAGCGCCGCCATCCCCAGCTATGGTGGCTTGCGGCTGCCGCTGACGACGCACCTTTCCACTCGCGTGCAGGCCTTGCTGGCGGACCGCGCCGGGTGGGGGCGCTTCCCCGATGATGTGCGCGAATGGCTGGAGATGCAGGATTACCGTTCGCGCTTGCCTGCGCCAGGGGAACTGCTGGTCGAAAGCTTTCCGCATGGCGGCAAGCACTACACCGCCTACTACACCTTCGAGGGCTGGAACGCGAACCAGAGCCTCGGCATGTTGATCACCCGCCGAATGGAAGACCGCGGCCTGTTGCCCGGCGGGTTTGTGGCGAACGACTATTGCCTCGCGGTGTGGGGACTGAAACCCGTCACCGACCCTGCGCCGCTGCTTTCGCCGGATATTCTGACTGACGAGTTCACCCAATGGGTCACCGAAAGCCACCTGCTGCGCCGCGCCTTTCGCGAAGTGGCGGTGATTAGCGGCCTCGTCGAGCGGCAGCATCCGGGGCAGAAAAAGACCGGCAAGCAGGTCACTTTCTCGACCGATCTGATCTACGATGTGCTGCGCAAATATGAGCCCGATCATGTGCTGATTGAAGCCGCCTGGGCCGATGCGCGGGCGCGGATGACCGATGTGGGGCGGCTGGCGGACCTGCTGGAACGCTCGGAGCGGGAGCTGGTTCATGTCACCCTCGATTGCGTCTCCCCGCTGGCCGTTCCGGTGATGACGATGATCGGGCGTGAAGCCGTGCCGCAGGGGGCGGTGGATGATGAACTGCTGCTGGAGGCCGAAGGGCTGATCGCCGCCGCAATGCGCCCGGACGCGCCGCTGGAGGGGGATCAGAGCACTTTCCGACCCTTCTGACTTCAGAACGCGATCATCGTGGGTCAGATTGGTTGCAAAGTGCTCTAAGGTACCGCGTAAAGGGGCGGCGGGGCGCAGCCCGATGCGCCGGGGATTGCACACTTTCCATGTCCCGGGAGCGCATCGGGGAAGGAGCGCGTTTGAATGACCGGTGCTTTTCCAGACCACGAAAGCAGAACCGATCATCGACCAGATTTTCTCGCCAGATCAGGCTGAGAGTGCTGGCGGCTGCACCCTATGGTGCATCACCATCGGGTTCGAATATCAAGTCGGGCTGGGGCTCCATGCGCCTCGACGTCTTCAGAAGGGCGCCCAATTCCATGGCTGAAACGAGCCAGCCGTTCCACATGATCTGCCTTTTACCGGTGACCGAGACGCGGTTTGCGACGACGTAGTCGCCGCTTAATCCCGAAATGGTGTCCGGCATCGGCAAAGCCACCAGCAGCGCGTGCGGGCGCGGTTTGCCGGTTACGAGCAGAAACCCCGCGCCCACGATCAGCGCGGCGAACAGCAATAGCCGGGCGTCGATTGCTCGCATCGGTTCGCCATGGTCGAAGCGCCGCGGCGCGGGGCCGCGGCGCAACGCGGGGTGGTGCATCAGTCGAGGTTCTTGTGGCGCTCGTTGCCGACGAAGGCGAAGCCCTTTGCCCCTTCTTCGTGGATCAGGGCGATGGTGCGGGCGGACTTGTCATAGCTCGCCAGCGCGTCGGGGGCGAACAGCAGGGGCGGCGGGTTATCCATCTCGCTGATGGCGCCAACCTGCGCGCGCAGCTGTGCGGTGGTGACCGGGCTGCCATTCCAGGACAGGCCATCGTCTGCGTCGATCGCGATTGTGTTTTTCTCGCGGAAGGGGAGCAGGGGCGGCTCTCCGCCCGGCAGGTCAACCGGGGTGACGCTGACCGGCATCGGGATCGCCAGTATCAGCATGATCAGCAGCACCAGCAGCACATCGATGAAGGGGGTGACGTTCATCGCGGCCATGGGGCGGGTGCGGGGGGCATAGAGGTTGGGGCGGACAAGAGTGTGCGGCATTCTCGCTCTCCTTTGCGCCAAGCGGCCCGCGGGGTGCGACCGCGTTGACCGGCGGAGAATATCGCAGAAAGAAGCGGTTGCCTAATGCGTACCGGTATCGCGCTTGCCACCGATTAGTCCGCGCCCGCCATGTTTCACGTGAAACAGCAAAAAGGGCGCTGCGAGAACCCCGCAGCGCCCCTCTGGACCGGGTCTGGAGGCACCCTAGGGCACCCCTGGACCGGGTTATTACTTGCCGAACTCGCGATAGTTCGAAGTGCCGACGAAGCCGAACTTGGTCACCTTCGATGCCTTGATATCCTGAAGCACCTTGGCCGACAGCTCATAGCTGGCGAGGGCTTCCGGCTCGAACTGGAGTTCGGGCTCGGGCTTCATCTTGGTGGTGTCGGCAAGGGTCTGCACCAGCGTGCCTTCATCGATCGCCGTGCCATTCCACAGGATCTCATCGTTCGGGGTCAGAACGATCTTGTTCTTCACCGGATCGATCGGCGGCGGCGTATCATTCGGCTGCGGCTGCGGCAGGTCGATATCGACCGAGTGGGTCGCGACCGGGATGGTGATGATGAACATGATCAGCAGAACGAGCAGAACGTCGATCAGCGGCGTCATGTTCATTTCCATCATCGGCTGGCCGTCGAGCTTGCCTCCAGACATACCCATGTCAGTTACTCCCTAAATATGTCTGGACGGTCAGCCGTTCGGATCGACCGGGTTCGAGATGAACCCGACAATCGGATAGCCGGCCAGCTGGATGTTGAAGATCGCGCCCGCCACGCACTTCCACGGGGCGTTCACGTCGCCGCGGATGTGGACCTGCGGCACCTTGTCCGGATCCTTCATCAGCTCTTCGGCACCGCCGGCGCGCTTCACGATCGCATCGAGCCGGTCGAAGGCCATCTTCTGGAGCTCGTCCGAGGTCACCGGAGTGATGTTCTGGAAGTAAACCCGGCATTCGCCATTGCGCGAGGCGCCGGCAAAGCCCGGATCCCCGGCGCTGCGGCCCGCATCGTCAGTGGTGCTGACGGTGAGCAGCAGGTTCTCCACCTTGTCCTTGGACTCCAGCGATTCGAACACCGGAATTTCCAGCTTTTCGATCGTCTGGATCGCCACCGGAACCGCGATGAGGAAGATGATCAGGAGCACCAGCATCACGTCCACCAGCGGCGTGGTGTTGATGTCGGACAGTGGGGTATCGGCCCCGCCTCCTGTAGAAATCGCCATTGTGAATTCCTAGCCTGTCAAGAATTTGACCTGGTTTGCCAGCCCGGCCGTCCCGCATCGAAGCGTTCAGGCCGGGCAGCGAGGGGGAACGACGGACCCGCCGGTCCCCCATCATGCGGCAATGACGATCAGGCCTTGGTGGCCGGGGCGGCAGCCGGCTTGGCAGCGGGCTTGGCCGCCGGAGCAGCAGTCACCGCCGGCTTCACCGCGCCGTTCGAGTTCATGTAGGCCAGCAGATCGGTCGAGAAGGTGCTGAGCATCGCCGCGATCTTGCGGTTGCGGCCCTGCAGCCAGTTGAACGCGAACACCGCAGGCACAGCGACGAGCAGACCGATCGCGGTCATGATCAGCGCTTCACCAACCGGGCCGGCGACCTTGTCGATCGAGGCCGAACCGGCGATGCCGATGTTGATCAGCGCGCGGTAGATCCCGATCACGGTGCCGAGCAGACCGACGAACGGCGCGGTCGCACCGACGGTGGCGAGGAACGGCAGGCCGCCCGCGAGCACCGCGTTGATCGAATCTTCCGAACGCTGCAGCGAACCGTGCATGTAGTCATGCGATTCGAGGCTGTCGGTCATCTTGCCGTGGTCTTCCTGGGCCTTGACGGCGTCGTCGGCGAGCTGGCGCCATGCGCTGTCCTTGTCGAGCTTGGCGGCGCCTTCCTTGAGGCTGCCGGCGCGCCAGAACTGGGTCTGGACGGTGTTGTACTGCTTCATCACCTTGTTCTGTTCGAACAGCTTGGTGAACATGATGTAGAACGAACCGACCGACATGATGACCATGATGGCAAGGATCGTCCAGGCGACCGGGCCGCCTTCCTTCATGGCTTCGACGAAGCCGAACTTGTTTTCGGGGGCTGCTTCGCCGGCGGCGGCGGCAAGAAGGTAGAGGTTCATTGCGAAAATCCTTTTGAAAAGATGGGTTCTGAAGGGCCGGCGATCCCGTCACCGGCCCGTTTGATCAGTTCAGCTTGTAAGTGATGCGCGTGGCCCACGAGGCGCTGATCGGGTTTCCGTCAGCATCCCAGGCAGGGTCGAAGCGGCCATAGCGTTCGAGATCCTTGCAGGCTGCCTCGTCGAGGATGTTCGACCCGCTTGACGAGGTCACTTGACAGGCGGTCGCGCGGCCATCGGCGGTCACGGTCACGCGCACGCCCACAGTGCCTTCGATCTCTTCCTGCGCGGCACGGCGCGGATAGTTTTCCTGAATGCGCGCCGACCAGCTGCGCTGGTTCTTCGGCTGCACACCACGAGCCTTGGATACCCGCGGCGGCTGCGGCGGTCCCGGAGGCGCGCTGGGTTGCACGCTGGGCTCGCGATACTCCGGCTGAGGCGGCGGCGGATCCTGGCGCGTTTCCATCTGCGGAGGATTGGGCGCAATGTTGAACGGCGGCGGCGGCGCCACGGGCGGCGGCGGCGACGTCGGCTCCGGCATATCTTCCGGCGGCGGCGGCGGCTCCTCTTCGGGTGGCGGCGGCTCTTCTTCAACGTTCACGGTGGTGACCCGTTCGACCATTTCCTTAACGGCGTCGACGGCAAGGAACAGGACCATGCCAGTGCCTACGAGGCCGACGATCGACAAAGCGATGATCAGCGACACAAGCTTCGGCCCGGTCAATCCTTGTTGTTGGCTAGCGTAGGACATCCAGCGCTTTCTCTCCAAATACTCGCCGATCCGAGGATCGGCACACTCCCCACACCCCGACCGAACAGGTCGGTGAGCGGATCCCGGTCATTTCGGTCCTCCCACGCCGGATACGAAAAACACGGGCGCGCGCCTGGCGCTCCGCCCGAACTTTTCCCGGCTGGCACGTGCGGAACAGATTTAATTCCGAACGCAACCTGACTGGCTGCCCGGCTTGTGTCCCCAATCCCGAGCAGTCAGTCCTGCGGGCTTTAACGGGCAACCCCTAGCCGATCAAACGCTTTTGCGGTTCAGGGACAATTCACTGCGAGTCATATGCAACAGGCTCTGCTAAAGTGGGGGTGAGCGGTCCCTTTGCGAAACTTGCGCAGGACCAAAGGTAAAGGGAAGATTAATGTCGTTTTTCAAGACTCTGGCGATTGGCAGTGTTGCGCTCGCAGGGGTGGTTGCAGGGGCGTCCGGGGGGCTTGCCCAGACACCGGTGCCGGGCATTGCGGGGGCTGCATCAGGCCCGACCTATGCCGATCTGGCCACGCTTTCGGATGCATCGGAACTGGTTGTCCGGGTGCAGATTCGCAAGGCAACCGCCTTGAAACCCGATCGGGCGCCCGGCCTCGCACCGGGATTCGCGCGGCTTTATGTGCAGGCTAACACGCTTGCACTGATTGCCGGGCGCAGTGGCGTGGGGGCCGCGGTGACCTATCTGGTCGACGTGCCACTTGATGCGAAGGGCAAGGTGCCCAAACTCAAGAAGCGCGAATTCCTGCTGTTTGCGCGGGGTGTGCCGGGGCGGCCGGGGGAATTGCAGCTGATCGCGCCGGGTGCGCAGCTCGATTACACTCCGGCGCTGGAGGCACGGCTGCGCCCGATCCTGACGGAGCTTTATGGTGCCGATGTGCCGCCGCGGATCACCGGGGTGAGCGATGCGCTCGCCGTGCCGGGCACCTTGACGGGCGAATCGGAGACGCAGATTTTCCTCGCAACCGAAAACCGCTCTCCGGTGTCGATCACGGTGCTTCGCCGACCGGGGCAGCGGGTACAGTGGGGCGTTTCGTGGGGCGAGATCATCGATTCGGCGGCGCGTCCGCCCGCGCCCGAATCCGTGCAATGGTATCGCCTCGCCTGCGCGCTGCCAGCGCAGCTGCCTTCTTCCGCCAACCTCGCCCGCGAGGCCGAGGAGCGGCGGCTGGCGGCGAGCGATTACGCCTTTGTCCGGCAGGCGCTCGGGCCGTGCGAGCGGCGCATCACGCAGGGGTGATGGGGCGCATGCCCGCTTGACCGCGCGCGCGGCACGGTTAAGCGCCGGTTCCGGTTACCAAGGGAGGGCCGCTTGACCACCATCGCTCCGCTTCGCATCGCCATCGCCGGCCTCGGCACCGTTGGCGCAGGCGTGATCCGCCTGCTCGACACCAACGCCAGCCTGATCGCTGCCCGCGCGGGCCGCCCGATCGAAGTCGTGGCCGTGGCCGCCCGCGACCGCGGCAAGGACCGCGGGGTCGATATCGCGCGCTTCGCCTGGGAAGACGACATGACTGCGCTCGCCCGGCGCGAGGATGTGGATGTGGTTGTCGAACTGGTCGGCGGGTCGGATGGCCCTGCGCTCGCCCTGTCGCGCGCGGCGCTGGGGGCGGGCAAGGGCCTCGTTACCGCCAACAAGGCGATGATCGCGCATCACGGGTTGGAATTGGCCCAGCTTGCCGAATCCAGCAACGCCGCGCTGAAGTTCGAAGCGGCGGTGGGCGGCGGCATCCCGGTCATCAAGGGACTGCGCGAAGGCACCTCGGCCAACGCGCTGACCAAGGTTTACGGCATCCTCAACGGGACCTGCAATTACATCCTCTCCGAGATGGAAGCGACCGGCGCCGATTTCGCCGATGTGCTGGCCGAGGCGCAGCGGCTGGGCTTTGCCGAGGCGGACCCGGCCTTCGATATCGAGGGCGTGGACGCTGCGCACAAGCTGGCGATTCTCGCCGCAATCGGCTTCGGCACGCGGGTTGATTTTGCGGGTGTGCGGGTGACCGGCATCACGCAGGTCCGCGCCGCCGATATCGCGCAGGCCGATGCATTGGGCTTCGTGATCCGCCTGATCGGTGAGGCCGATGTGGAAGACACCGCCGATGGCCCGCGCCTGCTCCAGCGGGTGCGCCCCTGCCTCGTCGCCAAGGGCCACCCCCTGAGCGCTGTGGACGGCCCGACCAACGCCGTGGTGGCCGAGGGCAATTTCTCCGGCCGGCTGCTGTTTCAGGGCGCGGGCGCGGGCGATGGCCCCACGGCCAGCGCGGTCGCTGCCGACCTTATCGACATTGCCCGCGACGAGGTGGGCGCGCCATTCTCGATCCCCTCGGCGCAGCTGGCCGCGCTGCCGCCTGCCGAACCGGGCGACCGGACCGAGCGCACCTATATCCGCTTCATGGTCAAGGACCGCCCCGGCGTGCTTGCCGAACTCACCGCCGCGCTGCGCGACGGGGATGTCTCGATCGAGAGCCTGATCCAGCAGGGCCGTTCACAAAGCGGGGGCGAGGTGATGGTGGCGATGGTCACGCACGAAGGCCCGGAACGCTGCGTCGCCAAGGCGCTCGCGCTGCTGGAGGGTTCGGACAGCCTGTCGGGCGATCCGCTGGTGCTGCCGATTCTGCCGCTCTAGGGCCTATTCCGGCGGCGCGGATTGCGGCGCTTCGGGCAGGCCCAGTTCAGCTTCCACCCGGCGGCGCGCCTCATCATCCAGAGGAGCATCGTCGCTCTCGACCGGCTTCAAGCCCTGCGCGACCCGCTCGGCATCGGAGCCTTCGGGTGGCGTTTCGATCGCTTCGACATCGATGATCAGCGCCGGATCCTTGGGGCAGGGCGGGATGAAGCACAGCCCGCTGACTGTTGGCGGGCCGCGGAAGATGCCGGGGCCGGCGACATCGGGGGGCGGAAGGGTGCCGGCGTTCTGCGTGCGCGCGGCATAATCCTTCAGCCACGCCTCGCGGCTGCCGCTGTAGAGTTGCGAGGTGTCCGCCGGAAGTTCGCGGCACACCACGATCTCGCCCTGCACCACGCCGCGTTCGCGCTGGTCGGCGCATTCCTTCAACTCCACCGCATCGGCGGCCTCGGAGGTCTGGGGCGGCGCCAGAATATCGATCTGCTGCGGTGGCTCGCTGATCGGCGCATCGGGGCCGAGATCGATGGGGATGCGCACCTGCGGGGGCTGGGTCGGATTCGGGGGGGCGGAGGCCGGGCGCGAGGGGATGCGCAAGGTCTGCTGCGGGGGAACCTGCGGGCCGACCGGCACCTGCGGTTCGATCTGCACCTGCGAAGCGAGCGCGGCGGCGATGAGGGAAAGAAGCACCGGGCGCGCCCTTAACCGCCCTTCTTTTTCGGCCGGGGCGGCACAGCGGTGCGGATCCCGGCCGCTTCGCGCCGGGCCTTTTCCTGTTCTTCCGACAATTCCTCGTTCTGGCCAAGCGGCGGAAGCCCGCGCGCGATCCGGTCCGCGTCCGACCCGGCGGGCGCCTTGGGCAGGGCCGCGAAGTCAACCGTGATCGCGACTGGCGGGGGCTTGCCGAACCCGATGCCCTTGCCGTTGTCGGGGATGCCGAACATGTCGGGGGCAGGCGGCCTGCCCTTGTTCATCGTCTCCTGCGCGTATCGCTTCTGGCTTTCCGCGCGGGTGCCGGTGAGGCCGGTGCCGTCATTGCCGCGCACCTTGCACACCACGATTTCGCCGTTGATCGCGGCCGCTTCCTCGTCATCGCGGCATTCGCGCAGGTCCGCCTCGCTGGGCTCGTCGCGGGGTACGGTGACCATCAGGTTGATGCGCGGCGGCACGCCTGCGGCAGGATCGGGAGCGGGTTGCGATGCCGGCGGTGTCGCCGCGCTGTCATCCTGCGCGGCCAAAGGTGCGCAAACCAGCAGCACCGCAGCCGCCCAGCCGATGCGAAAACAGGGCAGGACCGGCGTGGCATTGCTCGACAAACCCGTCTCCATCCGCTTAAGCGCCCCGGTGATAGCTGATTGGGTCGCCACCCAAGCGAAGAAGGGCTGAATTGCACATGAACCCGTCGAACGATACCGAGCTTGCATCCGCCGCACAAGCCGCCGCCGATAACGCCATCCAGCGCGTGCTGGTGCTGGAGATGGTGCGCGTCACCGAAGCCGCGGCGATCGCGGCAGCGCAGCTGGTCGGGCGCGGGGATGAAAAGGCAGCGGATGCGGCAGCGGTGGAAGCGATGCGCCGCGCCTTCGACAACCTCTATATCGATGGCACCGTGGTGATCGGCGAGGGCGAGCGCGATGAAGCCCCGATGCTGTTCATCGGTGAGAAGGTCGGCATGGGCAAGGGTCCCAAGATCGACATCGCACTCGATCCGCTCGAAGGCACCACCATCACCGCCAAGGCCGGGCCCAACGCGCTCGCCGTGCTGGCGGCGGCGGAAGAAGGCTGCCTGCTCAACGCTCCCGATGTCTATATGGACAAGCTGGCGGTCGGCCCCGGCTACCCCGAAGGCATTATCGACCTCGCCAAAAGCGCGACCGAGAATGTCTGCGCGGTCGCCAATGCCAAGGGCGTGAAGCCCTCCGACATCAATGTGTGTGTGCTCGATCGCCCGCGCCATGCCGATCTGATCGCCGAGCTGCGCAGCATTGGCTGCGGCGTGGTGCTGATCGGTGACGGGGACGTTGCCGGGGTGATCGCGGTGACCGACGAGGAAACCACGATCGACATGTACATGGGTCAGGGCGGCGCGCCGGAAGGCGTGCTGGCGGCCGCCGCGCTGCGCTGTGTCGGCGGGCAGTTCAACGGACGCCTCGTGTTCCGCAACGAAGACGAAAAGGCCCGCGCCCGCAAGTGGGGGATCGAGGACCTCAATCGCATCTACAAGCTGGAAGACCTCGCCCGCGGTGACTGCATTTTCGCGGCAACCGGCGTCACCGATGGCTCGTTGCTGGATGGCGTGAAGCGCCGTCGCAAGGTGACGGGCGAGACGATCCTTACCACGCAGAGCGTGGTGATGCGGGCCTCGTCCGGGACCGTGCGGTGGATCCGGGGCGAGCACCGCATCGCCTGATCCTGCCCTAGGTCTCCGGCATCGCTGCCGCCTGCGCGATGGCGGTGGCCGGGGCGGGTTCTCCCAGTTCGAACAGCTTGCGCACCGCCTCGTTGGGCATCAGCGTGCCGGGCGGATAGTGCCTCTGGTGCAGAGCGCGCATCGCCGCGATGTGCTCCGCGCCGAGCGAGGCCGCGAAGTCCTCGACAAGGGCGCTCTTGCCCCAGTGTGGGCGCACACCGGGGAATTCGCTGGTGACGGCGCGCTGCAATCGCTCCAGCCATGCGTAGTCGCGCACATCGGCGAACAGGTCGATCGCCGCCATCGGCTGGCCGAAATTGCCCGCGAAAGGCAGATCGCTGGCATCGGCGCATTCCCGGACCGAGATCATGCTTTTCAGCACGAAGCCCAAAGGGCGCAGCTTTTGCGCTTCGCGCATGATGAAGCGCACCACTTCGTCACCGCGCTCCAGCGGCACGAAGAAGGCGAGGTTATAGGCGGTGAAGGTGGTCGAGAAGAACCCGGTGAGAAGGTCGGGCGGACGCTGCGATTTCAGCAGGGGTTCGGGATCGTAGAGATAATCGAGATCCTCGGGCGCGGTGATGATCCGCTTGTGGCTGCGCAGGTTCAGCCGGTCGGCGGCGCGTTGCAGCCAGTAACGAAAGGCGGGCACCATCCGGTCGAAGGCCCACAGCCGGCGCAGCAGGAATTCCGCCAGCCCCTTCATCGAGAGCACCGATGCGCGAGTCTGCTGCGGGCCCTTGCCCTCGGACCGGGGGCGCAGGGTGTGGAGCATGATCAGCGGATCGGCGGGGTCGCTGTAGGGCACGAAGGCCGCCGTCACCGCAATCGCCCCGCGCGCCAGCGCGGCCTTCTTCGAAAGGCGCGTCACCCACGCATCGGACTGGAAGCTTTCGAGCGGCGCGGTGCGCAGCGTCACGCTGAGGATCGGCCCGATCATGCCGAACGACAGCGCGGCATAGGCAAAGTCCGGATCGCCCTTTCGCAGCGTTATTGTCTGCCCCCGGCCATCGAGAAAGGTCAGCGCCGTCACGCCTTGCGCCACCACCGCTTCGGCTCCGTAGCCATGCGTGCCGCCAGTCAGCGCGCCGATCACCGTCTGCTCCATGTAATTGCCGCTGTTGAGCATCCGCCGCCCGTGTTTGAGCAGCAGCTGCTTCAGTTCCACCACCTTGACCGATGGCCCGCAGGTCGCAGTCTCAGTCGCGGGGTCGTAGGCCGCGTCCTTGAACTGCGACTTGCCCATGTGGACGGCGGTGATGCCGGGCACGACCTGAATGCCGTTGTAGCTGTGAGACTGGCCGATGCAGCTATAGGGCCGGCCCGCCAAGGCAGTGATCAGTTCCGCCTCGCTGGCGGGCGTGGTGACATAGGCGTTACCGAAAAACACCTTCATCCAGGATTCGACCCGCGTCATCCCGTCCGCACCTGCGCGACGCGGCCTGTTCAACCAACCCATGAAAAAAGCCCCCATTTTGCAGTGCCCATGATTGAACGCAGAGTCCGTCAAGGCAACCAAAATCCGGGCCAGCGGGTCGGCCGGGCGGGTCTCATGCTTAAGGCTTCGCCGCCCTGCGCCTGCGGGAATGTGCCGAGCAATCGCTTACCGCTGCCTTGGCAGTGATGTGGACATGGCCGCAGGCATGAACAACATCGCCACTATGCTCTTCCCGCCGATACCGGCGGGCGGTGACGCTGCCGCTCCCTCCGGCCCCGCCGCACGCAAGGCAATCGGTGAGATGATCGAGGCGCTGCGGGTGGACCTCGACATGGATGTCGCCTTCGTCACCCGCCAGATCGGCACCACACACCGCATCTTCACCCATGTCGCCGCGCGCGGCGCCGCGCCGCTTGCGCCGGGTGACGCCAATCCCAATGCCAACAGCCTGTGCTGGCTGGTGATCGAGGGCAAGCTGCCCGAGCGCGTGAACGACACCAGCCTTTATGCCGCCGCCGCCTGCCTGCCGATCACCGATGCGGTCAATGTCCGTGCCCATTTCAGCGTGCCCCTGCGCCGCCGCGACGGGCGGGTGCATGGCAGCCTGTGCTGCTTCAGCTATCGCCCGCGTCCGGATGTGGGCGAACATGAAATGAAGCTGATCCGCGCCGTGGCTGCGATTGTCAGCGACCAGATCGAAAGCCGCATCGAACTGGAAGAGCGCGGCGTGGCGGCCGCTCAGGAGATCGCCCGGCTGATCCTCGATGACGCGCTGACCATCATCCATCAGCCCATCTATGACCTGACCGACTGGCACCTGATCGGCCACGAATGCCTGATGCGCCACAAGGCCAGCCCGGACCGGTCCCCGCGCGAACTGCTCGAACAGGCACGCATGGCGGGCCGGACGCTGGAACTGGAGCTGCACCTTGTCGCCAAGGCGCTCGCGACGCTCGATCCCGAGCATCCCGAACGCTTCATTGCCATCAATGTCTCGCCCGAGACGCTGGCGAGCCCGGCGCTGGTGCGGCTGATCCCCGAAGGTATCGCATCGCGGCTGGTGGTCGAGTTGAACCAGCAGGACACAGCCGCAGATCCCGCCACGGTGCGCGCAGCGATCGCGACCCTGAAGGAACGCGCGTGGGTGGCGGTGGACGCAGCCGGGGCGGGCTTTGCCGATCTCGAAGCGCTGGTTGATCTGCGCCCGGACATCATCAAGATCGACCGCGCCTTCCTGACCGGCGTAGCGACCGATATGGCGCACCGGGCCCTGATCAAGGCACTGGTCGGCTTTGCGGCGGAAGCCGGGGTGCAACTGATCGCGCAAGGCGTGGAAACCCGCGAGGATCTGCAAGCCCTGCGCGACCTCGGCGTGCGGTTCGCGCAGGGCTTCATCCTCGGCAAGCCTGCGCATCCGGGGCGGCAGGCGAGCGTTTGCTGAGCAACGGCTGCGCGCCAGCGCGGTGCGTCACGGCGCGATAACGAAAAACCCCGGCGGATGCCTCCGCCGGGGTCTTCTTGTCTTTTTTGGCTGGGCCGGCTGCGGGCGAGGCGGTGCGAGCGTGGCTCGTTCCGCCCGCCCTAGCGGCTTAGAAGCCCATGCCGCCCATGTCGGGCATCGCGGGGGCAGCCGGCTTGTCGTCCGGACGTTCCACGATCGCCGCTTCAGTGGTGATCAGCAGACCGGCGACCGAGGCCGCATCCTGCAACGCGGTGCGAACGACCTTGGTCGGGTCGATCACGCCGGCCTTCACCAGGTTCTCGTAGGTGTCGGTGGCGGCGTTGAAGCCCTGCGTTTCGTCATTCTCGCGCAGCAGGTTACCCGCGACGACCGCGCCATCGTGGCCGGCGTTCGAAGCGATCTGCTTGATCGGGGCGGTGATCGCCTTGCGGATGATGTCGATGCCGCGGG